>Ga0209345_10000162_pt1 | contig 94203 bp, 78 predicted proteins | sample Cruoilmetagenom7_FD_187294 | JGI IMG/M metagenome (GOLD analysis project Ga0209345, IMG submission 187294) | Oil polluted marine microbial communities from Coal Oil Point, Santa Barbara, California, USA - Sample 7 (SPAdes) (version 2) | ecosystem: Environmental > Aquatic > Marine > Oil seeps ... | reverse complement strand
TTCAGTTTGCTGCCAGCGAGTTTGACCGGGCTCCCGACAATCTTGCGATGCACGGTCACCTTGCTGCCAGTATCCTCTATTGCATGGCTGACAGAATTGTTGACCGGAATGTTGGTATGCCAAACCGGCACAGTCTCAGCCCGGATACAATCCAGCGCTATATCAAAGCGAATCTTCACCGGAAGATCACGGTTCAGGATCTGGCCAGTGAGTCTTGCCTGAGCGTGAGTCGTTTTCATGAGGTTTTCCGGGAAGTGGTAGGAACGACACCCCACCAGTTTCTCTTGCAGGCCCGCCTTAACCAGGCAGTTCATCTTCTCGCCTCGACACCGCTTTCAGTATCGGAAATCAGCTACCGCGTTGGCTTCTCTTCACAGAGTGCGTTAACCAATGCGTTGCGTAAACATAAAGGAACTACCCCATCAAGGCTGCAAGTCAGTGATAATGTTGCCTGAATTTGCCTGCCTCAGCCTCACTCCCGTAGAATTCTGCAAAATAATCGTAGGATTTTGTAAGCCGGTAATACGTAGTAATACTAGGCTTGTCGTGTAATCCCCCATCTTGACGATCTGGTGAAGTTGCAGTCGCAGAATGGCAATACTTAACTATAGTTAGGGTCGTACATTCGATTCGCGTTTGCGCTTAGATTCGGAAGGAACTTCAGTATACAAAAAGAAAGACACAGTAATCTGGCATTCTTTGTCAGGCCTGTGCTTTGAGAGCGGATATAATCCGACTCATTAAAACCGGAGGAATTCCATGGCTATTGGTGTTTGGATCAGTCTATTTGCTTATTTTGCGCTCATGATTGCCATCGGCATTTATGCGATGCGCACATCTACTTCGTCATCCGAAGATTACATGCTTGGCGGCAGGGGACTCAGTCCAAAGGTAGCTGCTTTGTCTGCCGGCGCCTCCGATATGAGCGGTTGGTTGCTTCTGGGACTTCCGGGAGCGATGTATGTGTCTGGCCTTGCTTCAGCCTGGATAGGGGTTGGTCTGTTTGTAGGGGCATTCATTAACTGGGTTATCGTTGCCCCGCGCTTGCGCGCTCAGACTGTTCACTACGGCAATGCGCTGACTATCCCTGCCTTTCTGGCGAATCGTTTTCCCACCCAGGCACTGCCGCTGCGCACTGTATCGGCAATTGTTATTGTATTGTTCTTCGCTGTTTATACCGCTTCAGGCCTGGTAGCAGGCGGCAAGCTGTTTGAAAGTGCGTTCGCCGGAATTTTCAGCTTTGGTGGTTTGAGTGATTACAGTGTGGGCATCATCATAACCCTCGGTGTGGTGCTGGCTTACACTGTTGTTGGCGGGTTCCTGGCCGTGAGCATGACTGACTTTGTTCAGGGTTGCATCATGATGGTTGCCCTGGTTCTCATGCCGGCTGTTGTTCTTTTTGGAGAGGGCGGCGGAGGTTTCGCGCAAGCGACCCAAACGCTGAATGAGGTGGATCCGAAACTACTGTCCTGGACGCAGGGGCTGACGTTCGTTGGATGGCTTTCAGCTGTAACCTGGGGTCTGGGTTATTTCGGGCAGCCTCACATCATTGTCCGCTTCATGGCGATCCGTTCGGTGAAAGAGGTGCCGACAGCTCGGAACATCGGTATGTCCTGGATGGCTATTTCATTGATCGGCGCGATCGGGCTGGGTATTTTCGGCCGGGCTTATGCGGTACGTAATGGAATGGATATTGCCGATCCCGAGACTATTTTTATCATTCTCGCTGACTTGCTGTTCCACCCACTGATTACAGGTTTCCTGTATGCGGCTCTGCTGGCTGCGGTGATGAGTACCATTTCCAGCCAGCTGCTGGTGTCCTCATCTTCTCTTACAGAAGATTTCTACCGGCTTTTCCTGCGTAAGGAAGCGGGTGACCGTGAGTGTGTCAACGTTGGCCGTGTATGCGTAGTGCTTGTTGGCCTTGTTGCTGCAGTCATTGCTTCAGACCCTAACTCTCAGGTTCTGGCTCTGGTTGGTAACGCATGGGCAGGCTTTGGCTCCGCTTTCGGTCCGCTGATTATCCTTGCTCTCATGTGGCCTCGTACTAATGGTGCTGGTGCTCTGGCAGGCCTGATCGTTGGTGCCGGTACGGCGATGATCTGGGTATCCCTGGGCTGGAATGGTGAGTTCATGGGAGGCCCTGGCGTCTATGAGATCATTCCGGGCTTCATTGCTTCCTTTATCGCCATCGTGGTTGTGAGTCTGGCAACTTCCGATGCAGACGAATATCAGGCAGTGGATCACAGCTAAAACAAGGGCAGAAATGCTTGGTATCGAAGGGCTCCTTGAGGAGCCCTTTTTTGTTTGTGCGCCGTGCATTGATACTCGACTGGTGAATCCGGTAGCGTACAGCTATCTTTAGAAGGTTACCTATTCAGGTGTGAATCAGAATAATGATAAAAAGGATCCGTTTCATGAGTAAAAACAGAGTTTTGAAATGTGCCTCGGGGCTGTTGGCAGCTGCAGTGGTTTCTTTTTCTGCCGGTGTTCAGGCGGAAGGTAATTATGTAATGGGCACAGCCACAACGGGTGGAACCTATTATCCCGTAGGTGTCGCCATTTCAACGCTTATCAAAGTCAAGCTTGAGCCTTCTACTAATATATCGGTTTCTGCGATCAGTTCGGCGGGCTCTGGTGAGAACCTCAAGCTTATGGACGAAGACCAGATTCAGTTCGGTATTCTTCAGGGGCTTTATGGCGCTTACGCCTGGAATGGCTCAGGGCCGGTTTCCAAAGCGTACAAAAACCTCCGGTCAGTTTCCATGCTCTGGCAGAATGTGGAGCACTTTGTTGTTACCCGGAAAGTTGTGACAACTGGCACTATCGACGATATGGCCAACCTGTATGGCGAGAGCTTTTCTATCGGTGCAAGGAACTCGGGCACCGAAGGGTCAGGCCGTTTTATTCTCGGAAAAGTAGGTATTGATCTGGAAAAGGTAAATCTCGCATACCAAGGCTATGGTCCGAGTGCTGATGCCTTGCAAAATGGCAATATCGATGGCATGAACATACCGGCCGGTGTGCCCGCTGCAGCGGTAACAAGAGCTTATGCCAATATGGGAGATAAAATCACCACGCTGAACTTCACCCAGGATCAGGTTGCCCAGGTGAATAGCGATTTCGAACTCTGGACACCCTATACCATTCCTGCCGGAACCTATCCGAAGCAGGAGGAAGATATCAATACTATTGCCCAGCCCAATATTCTGGCCGTTCGTGATGACGTTCCGGAGAATGATGTTTATGAGATCACCAGGACTATCTACGAAAATCTTCCGTTTCTGAACAATATTCACCCTGCCACCAAGGCGATGGCTCTTGAGAAAGCCATTGCTGGCCTCCCGTTGCCGCTTCACCCCGGCGCTGCGCGCTTCTATAAAGAGCAGGGCGTGGATATTCCCGAGCGGTTGATTGCACAATAATGGTCGCTGGAAATACGCAAAACGAGCCTCTCATCGCGGTACGCGATGAGAGTGCCAGTGAGGCGAGTGAGCGCCTGGACCACCGGCTGATCGGGCCGGTGGTCTTCTGGCTTGCTATCGGCACAGCACTCGTCCATATCTATTTCAATACAATTTCTACATTGTCTGAGCTGTGGAGCTCGGCTTTGCACTTCGGTCTTTTTGGCCTGATCTGCACCCTCACGACCCCCATGCTCAGGGCCCGCTCTGCCGGGGGGCAGAGGTTTGTTCTGGGTGTTGATGTTATGTTGGGGTTAACTGCCCTGGGTTGTGCTTTTTATCTGATTATTTTTGAAGATGATCTGTACCAGCGCGGTTTTAATTTCGATACGGGTGACTGGCTTGTCTCAATTGTTTCAGTAGCACTGATACTGGAGTTTGCCCGTCGTACTGTTGGCTGGTTTATTCCCGTTCTTTGTGTGGTTGCACTGACCTATGTGGCATGGTGGGGGCAATATGTTGACGGTATTTTCAATTTCCCGGGATTGTCTTGGGAAACGGTTCTTTATCGCTCCTATATCGGCGGTCAGGGAATGCTGGGATCCATCGCCCGGATTTCCTGGACCTATGTATTCATGTTTATCCTGTTCGGGGCCTTCCTGGTTAAGTCCGGGGCGGGGGACTTTATTATCGAGCTGGCGCGCTGTGCCGCAGGGCGGTTTGTGGGCGGCCCAGGGTTTGTAGCTGTGTTTGCCTCAGGCCTGATGGGCTCAGTCTCAGGTTCCAGTGTGGCAAACACGGTTTCTACCGGCGTGATTACCATACCGCTGATGCGTAAAGCTGGCTTCCCGGCAAGATTTGCTGCCGGCGTGGAAGCGGCGGCCTCTACGGGTGGGCAGCTCATGCCACCGGTGATGGGTGCAGGAGCCTTCATCATGGCCTCTTATACCCAGGTCTCCTATCTCACCATAATCAGTGTTGCTGCATTGCCGGCTCTTCTCTATTTTATTTCGGTAGCCATGTTCGTGCGTATCGAGGCGAAGCGCAGCCATGCGGTCAAGCTGGAAGACGATGCAGCGCCCTCACTCAAGGAGGTCCTTAAAGGCGGCTGGCATTTCCTGTTACCCTTGGTCGTTCTGGTCGCAGCGCTGGTTTATGGTTTCACGCCTACCTATGCGGCGGGAATCGCCATTCTGTCTGTTGTTGTTGCGTCCTGGCTTTCGAAGCACCCAATGGGGCTTCGCGACATTCTCGATGCGCTTGTGATGGGTACACGAAACATAACGACCACTGCGATTCTGCTTATCACAGTCGGGCTGATTGTAATGGTTGTATCTACCACAGGTATCGGCAATACCTTCTCTATCATGATTACTGACTGGGCGGGCGGAAGCCTGCTGTTAACGATCTTTCTGGTTGCTCTGGCGTCGTTGATTCTGGGAATGGGGCTGCCCGTAACTGCAGCTTATATCGTGCTGGCCACGCTCTCAGCGCCGGCGATATACAACCTGATAGCGCAAAGCCAGTTGGTTGAGATGATGGTTAACGGAAACCTGCCAGAGCAGGCGAAAGCAATTTTCATGCTGGCCGCACCTGACAGATTCTCTTTGCTGGATGCGCCCATGGACGCAGCAACTGCACAGCAACTGCTGTCTCTGGTGCCAGATACCTTCAGTAGCCAGCTTCTGGAGCAGGCGTTATCACCAGAAGCTCTGTCCATGCTGCTGGTGGCTGCCCATATGGTTATCTTCTGGCTGTCACAGGATTCAAACGTCACACCGCCTGTTTGTCTTACCGCGTTCGCGGCTGCTGCGATTGCAGGAACGCCTCAGATGCGAACGGGCTTTACAGCCTGGAAGCTGGCCAAGGGGCTGTATATAGTGCCGCTTCTGTTTGCCTACTCACCCCTCATTACTGGTGATTTCACTGAAATGATCCAGGTATTCTGTTTTGCTCTGTTTGGTATTTACGCGATCATCGCAGGCCTTGAAGGTTATCTGGAACACAAGCTCAATCTGCTTGTCCGGGTACTTATGTTCCCTGTTGGTGCGCTGATGCTATGGCCCCACGGAAACCTGTTGCTGGATGGCGCCGGGTTGGTCATTTTTCTGTTTGTTCTGATCTGGAGTAGCCGTTGTGGGAAGCGTTTGGGTGGCGGTCGCGCGGATAGCAGTACAGGAATATCGGGTACTGAATGAATGTGACTGAAATAGCAGCGCTGCTTGCGCTGGGAGGCATAGCCGGGTTCATTAATGTGCTTTCTGCAGGCGGGTCGATGTTGACCCTGCCGCTTCTGATGTTTCTGGGTTTGCCCCCGCAAGTTGCAAACGGCACCAACCGGGTTGCAATCATTCTGCAGAGTACAACCGCTGTTGCGGGTTTCAGGCGTCTTGGACACGGCAATCTCCGGGTAAGTCTGCATCTGGCTATGCCGGCGGTTCTGGGGTCGTTGTTGGGTGCCTGGATAGCGACATGGGTGCCAGATGCGATCTTTGAGCTGGTTCTGATCACCGCAATGATTGGCGCTTCAGTGTTCATGTTGCTGCCACAGCCTAAACTCGACACCAATCCTCTGACTCCTGAGCGGCTTGGTCCGGTAATTTATGTAGCCATGTTTCTGATTGGCGCGTATGGGGGGTTTATTCAGGTAGGTGTTGGTGCGTTGTTTATCGTGGTGCTGTACCGCATGCTGCGTATAGACCTGCGCCAGGTCAATGTCTTCAAAGTATCGATCATTCTGCTTTATACAGTGCCAGCATTGGCGGTTTTTGCGATAAACGGACAGGTTCGCTGGGGTATGGGGCTGATTCTTGCCGTCGGGAATATCGCAGGCGCATTTGTTGCTGTGAGGGTTAATCTGAGTGAGAAGGGTGGCCAGTGGGTCAAGTGGATTACCCTCGTTATGGCTGGGGCAATACTGATTCGTCTGATTGTTTATTAACCAAAAGTGCGGGGCTGGCTTCAACGCTTGAGCACAAAAAAACGCCAACCCGGAGGTTGGCGTTTTTACAGGACTACATCTTAAAGGTCAGTACTTAAGCAACGTTCGCTTCAGCCGCCTTCTTGATGTAGCTATCCATCTGGTCGAAGTTCAGATACTTGTAGATCTCTTTCGACATGCTGTTCAGATCTTTGGCGTACTCCATGTACTCCTGCGGAGTCGGGAGTTTACCAAGTATCGCACCCACTGCTGCCAGTTCCGCGGAAGTCAGGTACACATTGGCACCATCACCCAGACGGTTCGGGAAGTTACGGGTAGAGGTAGACAGAACCGTAGACTTTGCAGCCACACGTGCCTGGTTACCCATGCACAGTGAACAGCCCGGCATTTCGGTGCGCACACCAGCTGTGCCGTAGATGTTGAAGTAGCCTTCTTCCATCAACTGAGCCTGATCCATCTTGGTAGGCGGAGACATCCACAGGCGGGTTTTCAGAGGTGCCTTGTTCTGCTCAAGCAGCTTACCAGCAGCACGGAAGTGACCGATGTTGGTCATGCAGGAACCGATGAACACTTCGTCTACCTTGTCGCCAGCCACTTCGGACAGGAAGCGGGCATCGTCCGGGTCGTTCGGGCAGCAAACGATAGGCTCTTTGATGTCTGCCAGATCAATCTCGATAACGTGAGAGTACTCTGCGTCCTTGTCAGCGCGCATCAGCTTGGGATCAGCAATCCAGGCTTCCATCTGCTGGGCACGACGTTCCAGAGTGCGTGGATCGCCATAACCTTCGGCAATCATCCAGCGCAGCATGGTGATGTTTGAGCGCAGGTATTCGGCAACAGACTCTTCAGACAGGTTGATGGTACAGCCAGCAGCAGAACGTTCTGCAGATGCGTCGGAAAGTTCGAATGCCTGTTCAACGGTCAGTTTCTCAAGGCCTTCGATTTCCAGGATGCGACCCGAGAATTCGTTGATTTTACCTTTCTTCTCAACGGTGAGCATGCCTTGCTTGATACCGTAAAGAGGAATGGCGTGTACCAGGTCACGCAGCGTGATACCAGGCTGCATTTCGCCTTTGAATCGAACCAGTACAGACTCTGGCATATCCAGTGGCATAACGCCTGTGGCTGCTGCGAATGCAACCAGGCCTGAACCTGCCGGGAAGGAAATACCCATCGGGAAACGGGTGTGGGAGTCACCACCGGTACCGACAGTATCTGGCAGCAGCATGCGGTTAAGCCAGGAGTGGATGATGCCGTCGCCAGGGCGCAGGGCAACACCGCCACGGTCACGCATGAAGTCCGGCATGGTGTGCTGCATTTCCACGTCGATAGGCTTCGGATAAGCCGCTGTGTGGCAGAAAGACTGCATGACCAGATCAGCCTGGAAGCCGAGGCAGGCCAGATCCTTCAGTTCATCACGGGTCATTGGACCGGTGGTGTCCTGGGATCCCACGGTGGTCATATGGGGTTCGCAGTAGGTACCCGGGCGCACACCTTTGCCTTCTTCCAGACCGCAGGCCTTGCCGACCATTTTCTGGGCCAGAGTGAAGCCTTTGGTGCCGGCTTCCGGATCGTGAGGCAGACGGAACATGTCTGTGGCACCCAGGCCCAGAGCGGTACGTGCCTTTGCAGTCAGACCACGGCCAATGATCAGAGGAATACGGCCGCCGGCCTGAACTTCGTCCAGAATGACGTCAGATTTGAAGCCGAACTCGGAGATGGTTTCTCCGGCTTCGTTCAGGATTTTGCCTTCGTATGGGCGGATTTCAATGACATCGCCCATGTTCATGTTGTCTACGGGTGCTTCGAATACCAGAGCGCCGGCATCTTCCATGGTGTTGAAGAAGATCGGGGCGACCTTGCTGCCTATGCATACACCGCCAGCACGTTTGTTCGGCACGCCAGGAATATCGTCACCGAAGAACCACAGAACGGAGTTGGTAGCAGACTTACGGGAAGAACCGGTACCTACAACGTCACCGACAAAAGCAACGGGCAGGCCTTTGGCTTTGATTTCATCAATCTGACTCATCGGGCCGGTAACGCCGGGTTCTTCCGGCTTCAGGCCATCGCGTTCCATTTTATAGGCAGCGCGGGCGTGCAGCGGGATGTCCGGGCGGGACCATGCGTCCGGAGCCGGAGACAGGTCGTCGGTATTGGTTTCGCCGGTAACCTTGAAAACCACCATTTTGGTGCTTTCCGGTACCTTGTTTCTGTTGGTGAACCACTCAGCGTTGGCCCAGGATTCAACGACAGATTTGGCAACTGCATTGCCAGCGTCCATCTTTTCTTTGACGTCGTTGAACGCGTCGAACATCAGCAGGGTGTGCTTGAGCTCTTTACCGGCCAGTTCGGCCAGTTCGGCGTTATCCAGAAGATCAACCAGTGTGGCGATGTTGTAGCCACCCTGCATCATGCCCAGCAACTGAACGGCTTTTTTGTTGTCGATCAGTGGAGAAGAGGCTTCACCTTTGACAATCGCGGTCAGAAACGCAGCTTTAACGTAAGCGGCTTCGTCTACACCCGGTGGGATGCGGTTTTCCAGCAGGTCAACCAGAGTTTTTTCTTCTCCTGCCGGCGGATTTTTCAGCAGCTCAACCAGAGCGGCGGTCTGTTCAGCATTCAGCGGCTTGGGGGGAATATTCAGAGCCGCACGTTCTGCAACGTGTTCACGGTAGGCTTCTAACACGATCTGGACCCTCATCAGTTGGTATGTCCCGCGCTCTGACAATGCGCCTGGCGGGAGTTTATTGGCGGAAAGACCTTTAGTTGGCGCTGTATTCTATAGGAAACCCCTTATAAAGTTAAGTTGGACAGAGGTCGGAGAAGTCTGTTAGCTACGTTATAATCCTGCACCCAATTTATTGATATAGCGGCTCATCATGAATAACAAAACAGGCACTGTGGCCCAGGCGCTGCAAGAGATTCACGACTTTCTGCCTTGCGCTACACCGCAGAAGTGGATTGATAACGCCCTGGCCAACCAGGATCTGATGCTGATAGATCATGCTCACTGCGAAAAAAAAGCGGCATCCACTGCGCTCAGCCTGATGTACCGGTATGTAGAGAACACCAATCTGCTTAACAAAATGTCTCGCCTGGCCCGGGAAGAGTTGCGTCACTTCGAGCAGGTGCTGGCTATTATCAACAAGCGGGAGATCGTGTATTGCCACCTCACTCCTGCCCGCTATGCTGCAGGGTTGCGCAAGGATGTGCGCACGGATGATCCGGGTCGGTTGGTGGATGTTATGGTGGTTGGCGCCATCATTGAGGCCCGTTCATGCGAAAGATTTGCTGCACTGGTCCCGTTTCTGGATGATGAACTGGCAGATTTTTACAGTAGCCTGCTCAAGTCCGAGGCGCGCCATTATCGCGACTACCTGGCCTTGGCCGAACAGGCTAACGGTGGTCCCGTGGATGAAAGGGTTGCAGAGTTTCTGTCCATTGAAGAAAAGCTGATTCTGGAGCCGGATAGTGAGTTCCGGTTCCACAGCGGACCTGTTGGCTGAGCTTCAGTCGAGTGCGCGGCACAGGCCAATCCATGCGTCAATTCCGGCACTCCGGTATTTTTGTTTGTGCAGAATGAAATAGAACTGCCGCTCAAAGTTCCTGTTTTCGGGAGTTTCCAGAGGCACCAGACTGCCGCGTTTAAAGGCGTCGGCGAGGACGACCTCTGACAGGCATCCTATGCCCAGGTCGGCTTCTACCGCCCGCTTTATGGCTTCAGTGTGTTCCAGTTCCAGAAGTACGTTCAGGTCCGGAAGCAGGCCGTGCATACCTCTGTCAAAGCTCTGGCGGGTTCCGGAGCCCTGTTCTCTCATGATCCAGGTGGCGTTTCTGAGGTCTTCATCCGACACTTTCTTTTTTGCGGCCAGTGGGTGAGTAGGGGAGCAGAAGACCACCAGTTGATCGCCTCGCCAGGGTAACACCTCAAGTTCCGGGGATTGCAGCTCGCCTTCAATCAGGCCGATATCCAGCTCATAGTCTTTGACCCGCCGGGCGATGGTGCTCGTATTGGCGACTTCAAGGGAGACCCGTGGCCGGGTAGGGGTATTCATGTATTGGGCCATAACGCCTACGGCCAGATAGTTACCTATGGTTAAGGTGGCGCCGACTTTCAGGGCACCTACTTCAGAATGTTTGCTGAATGCCTGCTCAAGCTCGGTTGCCTGGGCAAGAACAGCTTCCACTTTGGGCCGGTAGAGCCGCCCGAGTTCGTTCAGCTGCAAGCGTTTGCCAACACGGTCGAATAACTGGATATCGAACTGGTTTTCCAGTTCCTTGAGCGCGCTGCTGGCAGCCGACTGGGACATGGACAGTGATTCTGCGGCCCGGGTGATGTTCTGGAATTGCGCCGCTGCCAGGAAGACTTCGAGTTGTCTGAAGCTGTATTTCATAACAAAACGCTCTAAATCGATGTAGTCGAATAAGGTTATGGGAATAACCTGTTTCATCGATAGGTTAGTGATGGGATAAACTTCAGGCAATTAATATTTGCAACATTCGCCGTCGAAAACGTACTGAATGGGCTAGAGACTTAAATGAGCAACCTGATAAAAGAAACTGTAACCAGTGTACACCACTGGAACGATACTCTGTTCAGCTTCAAGACCAGTCGCGACCCGGGGTTCCGTTTCAAAAATGGCCACTTCGTGATGATAGGTCTGGAAACTGACGGCAAGCCATTGATGCGCGCATACAGTATCGCCAGCGCGAATTATGAAGAGGAGCTGGAGTTCTTCTCCATCAAGGTGCAGAACGGTCCGCTTACGTCCCGTTTACAGAAGATCCAGGTTGGCGATGAGATTCTGGTCAGCCGCAAACCAACCGGCACCCTGATTCTGGATAATCTTCTGCCAGGTAAAAACCTCTGGTTGATCAGTACGGGCACAGGTCTTGCTCCTTTTATGAGCATTATCAAAGACCCGGAAGTTTACGACGCCTTTGATAAAGTCATCCTGACCCACGGAGTGCGTTACGTTTCAGAGCTGGCCTATAAGCATGAGATTGAAGAATTACCCGAAAACGAATTTTTCGGTGAGATGGTGAAGGGCAAGCTTGAGTACTATCCCACGGTTACCCGGGAGCCATTCCGTAATGAGGGCCGGCTGACGGCGGCCATGGAAAGCGGCAAAATAACCCGCGAGCTGGGCCTGCCGGACTTCGATCTCGAAAATGACCGGTTCATGATCTGTGGCAGCCCCAGCATGCTCAAGGATACCTGCGCCATACTGAACAAGATGGGCTTCAAGGAAGCCCGTGGTGGTGAGATGGGGCATTATGTGATTGAAAGGGCTTTCGTGGAGAGCTAGGAAGCACGGAACGTTATGCCTGTGGTATGAGGGGGCAGCGTGTCGCCCCCTCATACTTCTGAGCGCTATCCGTAATACTGGCTTCGGGCCGGCCCTTCAGATGGCCAGTCCGCCCAGTTTGGTTTCGAGATATTCTTCTATACCTTCCTGGGCGCCTTCACGGCCAAGGCCGCTGTTCTTAATACCGCCAAAAGGCGCTGCAGCGCTGGTCGGGTTGATGTCGTTAATACCAATAATGCCGAAGTCCAGTGCCTCAAACGCCCGCATGGCCGTTGTCATATTGTTGCTGTAGATGTACGCCGCCAGGCCATACTCTGTGTCGTTGGCCATGGCGATTACATCGTCTTCTGAGCGATAGGTGATCACCGGAGCGACCGGGCCAAAGGTTTCTTCCCTGTAGATTTTCATGTCCGGCGTTACACCGGATAGCACGGTTGGTGCGTAGAAATAACCGTCTGACAGGCCGTTATCCATCAGTCTCTGGCCACCGGTTTCTACCTTTGCGCCCCTGGACACAGCGTCTTTCACCTGGCTTTCAACCTTCAGAATGGCCTGTTCATTGATCAGCGGGCCAATGCCCACGCCTTCGGACATACCGTTGCCGGCCAGCAGACGGCTGGCGCGGCTGGTGAGTTCTTTAATGAAGGGTTCAAGGTGATCTTCGTGTACGAAAATACGGTTGGGGCTGATGCAGGCCTGGCCGGTGTTCAGGAACTTCACCAAAGACAGGCCTTTGGCTGCATGCACCGGATCCGCATCAGGGAAGACAATGGCCGGTGCGTGGCCGCCAAGCTCCATAGATACACGCTTCATGTTGGCTGCCGCCAGACCGTTGAGTTTTTTGCCTACAGGGGTAGAGCCAGTGAAGGTCAGCTTGCGGACTCTCGGGTCGCTACAGAAAGCATCACCCACCCGGGAAGGGTCCTGAACGGTCAGCATGTTAACCACGCCGGCCGGAAAGCCAGCTTCGGCAAAGATCTCTATCATGGCTTTAGCGCACAAGGGTGTGCTTTCAGCCGGTTTCAGGATTACGGTACAGCCAGCCGCCAGTGCGGGTGCGAGCTTGCGGGTAATCATGGAGATCGGATAGTTCCAGGGCGTAATTGCGCCGACCACACCGACCGGAGACTTCTGCACTATAAATCGCTGGTTTTCGCGGGACGAAGGGATACTTTGCCCGTAAACGCGTTTGGCTTCTTCGGCAAACCACAGCAGAAAATCTGCGCCGTACTGAACTTCGTTGAGGGACGCTTTCAGGGGTTTGCCCTGTTCCCGGGTCATCAGTTCAGCCAGTTCGCGCTTTTGCCGGATCATCAGTTCCCAGGCCCGGTAGAGCATTTGGGAACGGTGATAGGCGGTGGTTTTTTTCCATTCTTTAAAAGCACAATTGGCGGCCGTAATGGCCGCCTCAATATCCTGGTCTGTGCAGTCGGGGACCTGCCCGATGATTTCACCCGTTGCCGGGTTGGTTACCGGGAACTCAGCGCGCCCGGTTAACCATTCTCCGTTAATGTACATGAGGTTTTACCTCTTGGCTGTTATTAAAATTCTGTCTCTGACAGCGCCATGATAGCGTCGTCACCTGAACGTAACGCGCTCAGGTGCGCTGAACAGCGCGGCAGAATGTGGTCCATGAAAAAGTTCGTGGTCGCCAGCTTATTGGCGGCAAATGAACTCTGGTCAGTCTGCTCGTTTGCGGCCGCAGTAGAAGCTTTCAGCATCAGCCATCCCGCAGTCACGATAGAACTCAGCATCAGGTAGTCGAAGGCAACAGCTCCAGTAAACTGGTCGTCATCACCGCGCTCCAGAATCATTCTGATGGCATCTTCAAGGAAGGCGACCGCCTGGTCAAATCTGGCCTGGCGCTCAGCTGTGAGCACTGAGTTGCTTTGCAGGGGGCCGGTGAGCGGGCGCATATCATCAATCAGCTCGGCCATCGCCTGGCCATTGTCACGAACGGTTTTCCGGCCGATCAGGTCAAGGGCCTGAATGCCGTTGGTGCCCTCGTATATCGGCAGGATGCGGGCGTCACGATAGTGCTGTGCTGCTCCGGTCTCTTCAATAAAGCCCATGCCGCCGTAACATTGAATGCCCAGAGAAGTGACTTCCTGGGCGATTTCTGTGCACCAGCCTTTAACCAATGGTGTCAGCAGGTCGGCCCGGCGTCTGTAGCGGGCTTTAATGTCATCTGGCAGGTTGTCGGCGTTAGCGTAATCAACGGCCACGCAGCCCGTGTAGGCGATCCCGCGGGCTGCCTCGGTCAAGGTTTTCATGATCATCAGCATGCGGCGCACGTCCGGGTGCCTGATGATAGGGGAAACACCCTGTTCGCCGGGAGCTGTGCCTTGAGTTCGCTCGAAGGTATAGCTCCGAGCATGCTGGTAAGCGCGTTCGGAAATGGAAACACCCTGCAGGCCAACCGTCAGCCGTGCGTTGTTCATCATGGTGAACATGCAGGCCAGGCCGCGATTCTCTTCGCCTACCAGATAACCGATGGCACCTTCATTATCGCCATAACTCATGACGCAGGTCGGGCTGGCGTGGATGCCGAGCTTATGCTCCAGCGATACCGCCTGGCAGTCGTTTCTCTTTCCGGGTTCTCCGGAGGCATCCGGCAGATATTTGGGTACAGCAAACAGTGATATACCTTTGACGCCGGGAGGGGCGTCGGGCAAGCGAGCGAGTACAAGGTGGATAATATTCTCCGCCATGTCGTGCTCACCCCAGGTAATGAAAATCTTTTGGCCTTTTATCCGGTAAGCATCGCCATCCGGGCGGGCCTGGGTGCGAATGCCTGACAGGTCTGAACCGGACTGTGGTTCGGTCAGGTTCATGGTCCCTGTCCATTGCCCGGAAATCATTTTTGGCAGCAACTGCTCTTTCAGCGTGTCGCTGGCGTTCTCGGAAAGTGCTTCTACGGCACCTTGAGACAACAAAGGACAAAGCCCCCACGCCATGTTGGCAGCATGCCACATTTCCTGAACCGGAATGGCCAGAGAGAATGGCAGGCCCTGACCACCGAACTTCGGGTCAAACTGCAGACTGGCCCAGCCGCTTTCAGCGTATTGCTGGTAGGCCTCCCTGAAGCCTGCTGGTGTGACCACCTTGTGGTCAGAATCCAGGCGCACACCGGTCTGGTCGCCGGTGACGTTGGTTGGAGCGATGACTGAACCGGCAAAGCGAGCGGCTTCTTCAAGAATGGCTGCAACAACATCCTCTGAGGCATCTTCGTAGCCACAGGCTTTCGCCATTTCTGAAAAGCCGGCGACTTGCTGCAGGGTAAACGCCATCTCACGGGTGGGTGCTCTGAACTCTGTCATGGTTTTACTCCCTTAGGCCATGTATTGGCCGCCGTTAACCGACATGTTGGTGCCGGTCACGAAGCTGGCTTCATCAGCCGTCAGATAGGCTACTGCTCTGGCGATGTCTTCAGGTTTGCCAAGGTGGCCAACCGGGATGCCCGCAACAATATTGTTCAGTACTTTTTCAGGTACCTGACGAACCATTGGGGTGTCGATGTAGCCCGGGGAAACCGAATTGGCGGTTACGCCTTTACGGGCACCTTCCTGAGCGATGGACTTGGTGAAGCCATAGATACCGGCTTTCGTGGCCGCATAGTTGCACTGGCCGAACTGACCCTTCTCACCGTTCAGGGACGAAATGTTCACGATACGGCCAAAACCGCGCTCGCACATGTTCTCGAACACTTGCTGACACATGTTGAACATGGAGGTCAGGTTCACGTTGATGACCTGGTTCCATTGTTCTGGCCGCATTCTCTTCAGCGGTGCGTCGTTGGTGATGCCGGCGTTGTTAACCAGAATGTCGACAGGGCCCAGATCCTGCTCAACAGCGGCGACGAATGCTTTGCAGCCTTCAAAGTCGGTGACGTCCAGCGGGTAGATTGCTACGTCGATGCCTTCTTCACGCATAGTGGCCTGCCAGTCATTAGCCTGGGCGGTGAAATCTTCACCGGGCAGGTGGGTGCCCACCACTTTACGGCCCTGAGCTGCCAGCGCCTTGCACATGGCGGTACCCAGACCACCGGTTGCTCCGGTCACAACTGCGATGCGATTCGTCATGGTGTTCTCCTTCCTTTTGGTGGATGGTTTATTTCAAGAGTTTCTTGATATTGGATGACTGGGAAATGATTCCCTGTGAGGTGTACTGGTTACTGCGCTGAACAATTTTTGGAAGCTCATACAGGTAGTTGACCATCAGCCCCGCGGATTGCTTGAGCCCTTTTTCAGCTGTGTCTGCCATCCAGTTGAGCCGGGCAATCTGGGCGCCGTTGCTCAGATGGAAGTGCCCCACAGGATCGTTGGCGCGGGATGTGCCTGGTCTGGTTGAGCACAGGTAGGCTGCTGCCAGCTTCATGATAGCTTCCTGCTGGGCCCCGGTGGTGTCAGCCTGGCTTGCCCGCACGGGATCACGCGGAGGTGGGGAGCTAAGCCACTGTTCGCCGCCAGGCAACTGGATCAACTGATCAGCCGGCGTGTTTTCCAGCCAGCGGCGGAAGCCCGGGATGGGTGACAAGGTGGCGAACTGCTTCAGCTGAGGGAATTCCACCTGCAGTTTGCTCACCACTTGCTTGATCAGGAAGTTACCGAAGCTGATGCCGGCCAAGCCTTGCTGGGCATTGGAAATCGAGTAAAAAATGGCAGTGTCAGCCTTGTCGATGTCCTGAGTTGGGGCCTGCTCGTCCAGCAGTTTCTGAACGTTGTCAGCCAGGCCGTTAACCAGGGCCACTTCTACGAAAATCAGTGGCTCGTCGGGCATGTTCGGGTGAATAAAGGCGAAACAGCGGCGATCGAAATCAAGCCGGTTCTTCAGGTCGCTCCAGCTCTTGATTGCGTGCACAGCTTCATAGGCAATCAGTTTTTCAAGCATGGCGCCGCTGGAATTCCAGCTGATCTCTTCAAGCTGTAGCAGGCCGATGTCGAACCAGGTGGCGAGCAGTTCGCGCAGGTCGGTTTCCAGTGGCTTCAGTTCCGGATAATCCTTACAAAGCCGGAGCAGCTCTTCGCGCATGTCCACCAGAAACTTGACTCCGGACGGTACGCCGTTGAACTGTTTCAGCAGCGCCGTACGGCTGGGAATCAATGCCTTGCGTAAAGACTGGGCGGCCTGGGTTTTCTCGCTGGCCTTGGCGTTGTGCCATTGATCGATGGCGCTTTCTACGCTGGCCTCATCTACACCATAGTGCTCTGCAAGCAGGCCCAGGAAGCGGGTTCTACCGGTAACAGACAGCTTCAGATAGGCGCGCCCCAGAAGTGCCGCCCGCTTGCGGGCTTCTACCTGGCCACCGTTTTCGGAAAGACAGTCGTCTATCCATTCTCTGACGATAACGACATCAGGCTCCGGTAGGTCTTCAGCAATGTTCATGATGTCTGAACCGCGACGGCCTGCGGATTCCAGTCCGCCCGGAACCAGTTTCTTGAAGGCTCTTTCAAAAATGCTTACAGGTTGCCTCTGCATAACCGTGATTCCCCATGTACAAAGCGGTGTTGTCTTTGTGAGTGAAAGAAGGCTACCAGAGCAATTTGGAAAAACCAAGTAAAAGTACTTGGTTTGATGGATACAAACCAGTAATGTAGTCGGCGTATGGATCAACTAGAGGGAAATGCTATGCAAGAACTACACGGTTACTACCTGGAAGACCTGGAAGTGGGAATGGAGGCGCTCTACGCCAAGACCATTACTGAAGCAGACGTGGTGTTGTTTGCCGGCATCAGCGGTGATGACAACCCGGTACATATTAACGCTGAGTACGCGAAGACCACGCCTTTTAAAGAGCGGATTGTTCACGGCATGTTCAGCGCGGCCCTGATTTCTGCCGTATTGGGTACACGCCTGCCAGGCCCGGGTGCTATCTATATCGACCAGCAAATCAAATTCAAAGCACCGGTTCATATCGGTGACACAGTTGTTGCTTCTGCCAAGGTTATCGAAATCAATGCGGAGCGTCGCCGGGTAAAACTGGAGACCATCTGTAAAGTAGGTGACGCAGTGGTTGCAGAAGGTGTTGCTACGAATATGGTTGACCGCCGCCCGGCGTAAGTCTGGAGAAATTTATGTTAATGGATCAAGAGAATTGCATCGTTGCCGTGATCGATGTACAGGCCCGGTTATTGGGGGGTGTGCATGAAAACGAGAAACTGGTAAACAACTGCAGCTGGCTGGTGCGCCTGGCTGGGTTGATGAATGTACCTGTGCTTGGGTCCGAGCAGTATCCTGATGGTCTGGGCCATACGGAAGAAGGTCTGCGCGAACTGGTGGGGCCAGCTAACATATACGGCAAAACCTTCTTCGCGTGCATTGACGATCCTGGCTTTGAAAAAGCATTTGAGGCTCAGGGTCGCAAACAGGTTGTCCTGTGTGGCATGGAGTCGCAGGCTTGTGTGATGCAATCCACGATCAGGATGCTGGAGAAAGGGTTGGAGGTTTTTGTGGTAGCGGATGCCATTTCCGCACGTAACTCTTATGACACTGAAGTAGCACTGCGCCGGATGGAACAGGCGGGGGCCAGAATTGTCACTAAAGAAATGGTCGGGTTTGAATGGCTTCGACGTTCTGATGCGGCTCAATTCAAGGCATTCAGTAAAGAATTCCTGCGCTAGTAAGTCGCGGGGCCCTGGCTCCTGTGGTCAAGGGCCCCGGAGACCGTCAGAATAGAGTTGGTTAACGCAACCGAGCTCCCGGGACTCCCATTGTCATGAAAAACCGCACACCGGAAGAAGGGCTGACTGCTCTGACCGACGACGCCGAACGTAACCGTCTGCTGGCGGAAATGGCGGAACAATCCACCGATATGATCTCCCGACATACGCCGGAAGACTGGCGGTTTATCTATGTATCCCCTGCGGTTACGCATTTGCTTGGGTACACAGTCGAGGAGGTTGTTGGTATCTCGGCTTACGATCTTTACCACCCGGACGATGTAGAAGATTTCCGGTTGCGGGCGCCTACAGTGAATTATGACCGGGGCCTGTACACCCACACCTATCGCTTTCGCTGCAAAGATGGTCATTACACCTGGCTGGAAAGTACCAGCCGGACAATCCGTGACCCTGAGACCAACGGTATTCGGGAGATCCTGGTAGTTTCCCGGGATGCTTCCCACAGAATCAAGGCCGATAAAGCAAACCGCCGGTTGGCGCGAGTGCTGGAAAGTACCCAGGATCTGGTTATCTTCGCGAATCTGGACTTTACCGTTTCACATCTGAACGAAGCTGCCCGAACTGCTCTTGAGCTGGAACACACGGATTACAGCGCGTCACCCCTTTCCTGGTTTGTGACGGAGAAAGGCTTCGCTACATTGATGGATGAGGGCTTCCCCGCAGCGAGAAAAACGGGGAGCTGGCGGGGAGAGCTGGCCATGCGCAGCCTGAATGCCGTCCGCATACCTGTCATGCTTGAACTTCTGGCTCACCGTTCCTTACACGGGGATATTGAGTACTTCTCGCTGGTTGCCCATGATCTCACAGAGAAAAAAGCCGCAGAAGAACAGCTCAAGCAGTACCAGGCTGATATTGACCATGCCAGTCGCCTGGTCACTATGGGCGAGCTGGCGTCTAGCCTGGCCCATGAGCTGAATCAGCCGCTGGCCGCAATGGTGAACTATCTCCGGGGTATTGAGCGGCGTTTTGCCCATAAGGCCACGCTCTCCTGGAGTGACGTGGAGTTGCCCATCAGCCGCAGTATCCGCACAGCATTGAGGGCCGGTGAGATTATCCATCGGATGATGGACTTCACCCGTAAGCAGGAGCCGGTTATTACCAGCCTCAATTTATCGGAATTGATCCGTGAGATGGTCGATTTCTGCGAAAGCATGGCAGAGCGGAATAATGTGCGCATGGCGTTTGAGCCACCCTGCGACCTGCCAGCAGTCAGGGGGGACAAGATTCAGCTGGAGCAGGTGTTATTGAATCTTATTGTTAATGCTATAGAAGCCAGCGCCTCATCAGAAGATGAAGATGTTGCCACCGTGCAAATCCGTGTCGAGCCCTGTGGAAGTAGTCAGCTGCGGGTTGAGGTGGAAGATCAGGGACAGGGTATTTCGGATGCGGATATGTCCCGTCTTTTTGACCGCTTTTTCTCAACCAAGGACACCGGGCTTGGAATGGGGCTGGCCATCAGTCGTTCATTGGTAGAGAATCTTGGAGGCGAGCTCTGGGCAGAAAACATCCCTGCAGGCGGGGCTCGCTTTTCATTTACGCTAAATATTACTGACTGATCACCCATGACCTCTAAAAACGATGCACAGACAGTTTTCGTCATTGATGATGATACGGACGTAAGAGACTCTTTGAAGTGGTTGCTTGAGTCTGTCGGCCTTAAGGTTCAAACCTACGAGAATGCACTGGCTTTTTTCGAGGGTTTCGATACAGGCTCCAGCGGTTGCATTGTGATGGATGTGAGGATGCCGGGGCTCAGCGGGATTAACGCCCAGAAAAAGCTGTCAGAGTGCAACATTGACCTGCCGGTGATCATGATTTCGGCCCATGGCAATGTGGACATGGCTGTGACAGCCCTGACTCAGGGCGCTGTAACGTTTATCGAAAAGCCGTTTGATGATCAGGTGCTGATTGACCACGTTCATGATGCCCTGGAGAAAGACCGGGCTCGATTTGTTCAGCGTCTGTCACAGTCTCGTATCCGGGAACGCTACGACAGCCTGACCCGAAGAGAACGCCAGGTCCTGGAACTGATCGTTAAGGGGCTCTCGAACCAGGAAGCCGCTGATGAGCTCGGCATCAACAGGAAAACAGTTGAGGGCCATCGGGCGAACATGACTGCAAAAATGAAAGTGGATTCGTTTGCGGAGCTGGTGCAGGTAGCTATAGCGCTGGGATTGGTAAAGGGTGTTGCGAAGCCCTGAGCCCGGCTGCTCAGGGGGGGCACAGCCGGGTTGTCATTTAATCGGGCAACCGGGTACGGCAAGACCGTAACTTACAGCCCGCTTGCCGCCTTGAGGTGAGAGAGGTTTTGCCGGGAAGTGTCCGGTAAAGTAATCGGTTTCTGGGTGTTATTGTCAATGCAAACAATCACCGATTCAGCGGTTGCACAGCACACGCCATTTTGAAAGATACCTTGATATAGCTGTATGGAGCTGTTGCCGACGCGTGTGACAGCTGATCCGATATCTACAGTCCCCGGCCAGTGAATTTCAGCGCGCAGCTGTATGTTGATGTTGACGATTACGAAGGAGGTGTCGGGTGTGACAAGTGGTGCTTCCGAATCGTAGATCAGTTCAACCCGGCCCGTTTCAAGAAAGGTTGAAAATACGGCATTGTTCACATGACCCTGTCGATCTGTGTCTGCGTAGCGTAGTTTGTCATATGTACGAAACGGAAACTGGTCCAGAGTCCAGTCTTTGGTCGCGCCAGCTGTCATTTCTAATTACCTCTTTGTAGGCTAACGGGAGAGGAGCATTGCGCACGGCAGTGAGTATGTCAAATTCCCGTTCCCAACGATTATTCCCGGCCTGACCTGATACCAACTCAAGCTGACACAGACAGTTCTGCCTGTGGTACTTCAGAAACCACGGTTTTCCCCAAACCGTGCTGGTCGACAGGACTGGCTCCCCTTTTTTTACTTCGTGGCCCAGCTCAGGTCGTTGCCGCTTTTGGCTAAGGCCAAGTGGATATACATTCCAATCAAGTAAAAATAATTGATTAATATTTAAAAAACCAAGTATACATACTTGGTTTTGGTCTATGCTGTTTTTCCCAAATAACAAGATCAAGGGGTTCAGCCTATGACAACTGAGCACGCGAAGGCCCGGAACATCGAAGGTGGCAGTCTGGTTCGCCTTTATAACAGGCGAGGCGCCTGTTTGTGTTCGGCCGTGGTGAGCGAAGAAGTGCGGCCCGGGGTATTGCAGCTGAGTACGGGGGCCTGGTTTGACCCGCCACAGTCCGGCCTTTCAGATGTGTCCTGCCGGCATGGCAATCCTAATGTTCTGACCCGGGACGAAGGAACATCACGTCTGGCTCAGGGCCCTGGTGCATTGTCATGCCTCGTCGAAATTGAATTGTACGTTGGAGAGGATATGGCATTGGATGCCTTCTCTACGCCGGCAATCAGCACTGAATGCGGCTGATGCGTATAAATAGGTCAGGTAAACATACTTGTAAAACCAAGTAATAACCATTGATTATGTGGGTTGCAGGACCTAGTATTGAGCTGGGGGTAATTCTTCCCTTCGTATTTTTTAAATTCAGTTGGATGGAGAATAAAAACAATGTCCTTGAAAAAAAGACCAACGGGCGGTGAGCAGCCGTCGGCGTTAGGGGCGTTAAACTTACGCGTCCCCTTCGTGCACTACAAAATTGAAATTCCGGATATTCTGCAGGGCGCAATTCTGTGCGTTGTTCCCTTGAGCATCACGGCTCTTATGACTTCCGTATTGGGTATTCCTTTCGAGATTGCGGTTGCCTTTGTACTGCTGAACAACATGCTTTACCTGGTGCATACACACTTTGGTGATCCTACCGTTGCGGGCTGGATCACTGCAGGTATTCCTCTGTATATCGCATTTCTGATGGGCTACCCGGAGGGGGAGGCCAGAATACTGGCGCTTATTGCATTGCAGTTAACCGTCGCTGTGATTTTCCTGGGGTTGGGGGTCTTTAAAGGTGCCGACGCCCTGGTACGCAAGATGCCTATGTCACTCAAGTCGGGCATTCTTATCGGCGCAGGTATTTCTGCAGTGATGGGTGAGTTCGCTGCTGACGGCCGAGTCTGGACCATGCCTGTCACCATTCTGACCGGTGCGGTTCTCGGTTTCTTCATGCTGTTTTCTGAAACGGCGGGCCCGCTGCGTGCGCGCTACGGTTTCTTCCGCTTTGTAGCTCAGTACGGCATCGCCGTGCCCTTCCTGATCGCTTATGTGTTCGGCCTGCTTATTGGTGAGGTTGAGATGCCGGTCATTGAGTGGGGCTTCACCTCCATACCGCTGGGCACGATCCTTCAGGAATACAGTGTGATCGGCTTGGGTATGCCGCCGCTGCAATACTTTATTGATGCTATCCCGCTGGCTCTGGCTGCCTACATTATTGCTTTCGGCGATATTCTGGTTATGGATTCGCTGTTCAAAAATGCCGACAGCGTCCGTAAGGATGAGAAGCTGGTCTTCAGCCCGCGTCGTAACAGCATTATCGTAGGTATTCGTAATGCCATTCACGGCCTTTTTGCACCATTTATCAGTTTGTCTGGACCTGCCTGGACGGGTGGGCAGGCTCTGGTCATTAATCGTTATATGAATAACCCGCGCTCTGCCATGGACAGCTACTGGGGTGGTGCAACCAGTATTTACTGGGGCATGACCATTGCCATAGTACTGGTACCCGTGGTTACTCTGTTCAAACCAGGCCTCAATATTGGTATGGCATTGACTCTGCTGATTCAGGGTTACCTGTGTGGCTATCTGGCTATCGAAATGCTGGATCGCCAAACCAATCTTGAGCGGGGTGTAGCAATCATTGTGGGTTCTGTTCTCGCGGTTAAAGGTGCAGCCTGGGGGCTTGGTATTGGTTTGGTTCTGTGGCTTTTTCTGGAGAAGAACTGGTTTGCAGATGTCTACGTGGCGACACACCATAACGATGATGAGCCAGCAGCTGACGCTGAAACAGTAGCTGAACGAAATTAACGGCGGCTGAGCTTGTCAGACAGAACAAGAATGAGGTTAAACGCAATGGAAAATATGTTTGAGCTTGGGCTCGATAAGGTAGAGGCGAACTATACGCCGCTGACGCCGGTCACATTTATTCAGCGGACAGCACTGGCGCATCCAACGCGCACAGCAGTTATCCACGGAAGCATCCGCCGGAATTGGGCTGAAACCTATGCACGGTGTCTGAAAATGGCATCAGCTCTGCGCAAACTCGGTGTTCGTAAAGGGGATACGGTTGCAGCCTTGTTGCCGAACATCCCTGAAATGCTGGAGTTGCATTTTGCGGTTCCGATGATCGGAGCCGTATTGAATGCCCAGAACACGCGGCTTGATTCGAAGACCATGACGTTCATGCTCAACCACGGGCGAGCCAAGGTGTTCTTTACCGATAAAGAATACAGCGACCGTTCTCGTGATGCCCTTGTTGGTTGTGATGCCAGGCCTATTGTCATTGACGTTGATGATCCCAACTTCGACGGTGGTGAGATGATTGGCAAGATGACGTATGACGCTCTGCTGGCGACCGGCGATGATGATTTCCAATGGGATATTCCAGACGATGAGTGGCAGGCTATTGCCCTGAACTACACGTCAGGTACTACCGGCAACCCGAAAGGCGTTGTGTATCACCATCGCGGTGCCAATCTGAACGCCATGAGTAACGTCATTGGCTTCGGCCTGCCATCAGGTGCGGTTTATCTGTGGACTCTGCCGATGTTCCATTGCAACGGCTGGTGCTACCCCTGGGCGGTCACGGCTGTGGCGGGCACGCATGTGTGTCTGCGCTCGCCGCAACCGAAGGATATATATGAAGCTCTGGCAGAGCATGGCGTGACTCATTTCTGTGCCGCCCCAGTTGTTCTGAACATGATGATTAATGCTCCGGACGAGCACAAAAAACCATTCAGTCAGCACGTCACGGCCGCAACCGGTGGCGCGGCGCCTCCGGCTGCCACGATTGAAGCAATGGAAGCCATGGGGGTGCAGGTGGTTCACCTGTATGGCCTGACGGAAACCTACGGCCCCAGCCTGATTTGTGAATTCCAGGACGAATGGAAGTCCATGGATGCAAAAAACAAGGCAGCTAAGATGGCCCGCCAGGGAATCCTGTCATTGTCCATGACGGACATGATGGTGGCTGACCCTGTAACTTCCGAGCCCGTACCTAAAAACGGTATGACGATTGGTGAGCTGTTTGTCCGTGGTAACTCTGTAATGAAGGGTTACCTCAATAACCCTGAAGAAACCGCTAAAGCGTTTAGTGGTGGATGGTTTCATACCGGTGACCTGGGGGTGTGGCACAGCGATGGTTATGTGGAAATAAAAGATCGCTCAAAAGACATCATAATTTCCGGGGGAGAGAATATTTCGACCCTTGAAGTTGAAAGTACACTCTATGACCATCCGGCTGTGCTGGAAACTGCTGTTGTGGCAGCGCCTGATGATCACTGGGGTGAAGTTCCCTGTGCATTTATTACGCTGAAACCTGGGAATGATGACCTCACGGAGGCTGATATTGTGGCCCATTGCAGAGCGAACCTTGCCGGCTTCAAGGTACCCAGGAAAATCCTCTTTGTGGATGATTTACCGAAGACGTCGACCGGAAAATTGCAGAAGCATATGCTGAGGAGTCAGCTTGCAACGTAAAGAGTGAACCTGCTTTGATGTTGTGACCAAAAACCCCTGGCCGATGCCGGGGGGTTTTCGTATGGCAGGCATAAATTGTATATGGAAAGAGGGGGCAGGTAGTCCGTGACCATAACAGGTATGCTTTGGCACATTGAAGTGAGGAATGTTGTTGATCATAAACTGACAATGATATCTCATGATGCGCGTATGAATGCTGAACCGGTCCTGGTGGGGCAGCGTGCCTGGGGCAATTGTGCATTCCGGGCTGGATCGGTCTGCAACCACAATCGATGTTGTTGATGAGGTGATGCGTTGGTTTACAGAATATTTTTGCAGATGTTTCTGGCGAGTACCCTGCTGGTTTCCGGGTGTTATTCCGGAAACGATTCCGGCAGCAGTGAAGCAGAACCCGGCAGTCCGGGCGAGACCTCCAGAGGGGCCAAAGAAACTGCCAGTGACATCTCCCTTGTCCTGAAGCCTGCGCAGCTGGACTGGGTCGGCCAGAAAATATTTCAGAACGAATGCGCAGGCCAGCTTCAGTGTCTTGTTCACTGGAACGATGGTGAAGCCTTTCCGTCTCTGGGTATTGGCCATTTTATCTGGTACCCGGCAGGGGTTGACGGGCGGTTTGTAGAAAGTTTTCCCGCGCTGATTGAGTACATGAAACAGCGCCAGCTAAACATTCCGGTATGGTTGAGAGAGCTTGAGCCGTTTGATGCCCCCTGGCCAGACAAGCCATCTTTTGAGGCTGTAGAAAATTCTGTCAGGGTCGCTGAATTACGGGAATTTCTGGCGGGAACCCAGGGCATACAAGCTGAGTTTATTGTCCGAAGGGCCAGAACTTCACTTCGCCAGGTTGTCGAGTCTGTGCCTGAAGACCGGCAGTCGCAATTGCAATCTGACCTGGAAGCTTTGAGCCGTACTCCAGGCGGAACCTATGCCCTGATGGATTATGTGAACTTCAAGGGAGAGGGGCTCTCAGGTGGTGAACGTTACAAAGGCGAGGGTTGGGGGCTGCGGCAAGTACTTCTGGCTATGGAGCCCAACCTGGAGATTACGACGTTGGAACGGTTCCGTATAGCGGCGGCAAAGGTTCTCACCCGAAGAGCTGATAACGCAGATAATCCGATTGAGAAAACCCGCTGGCTAAAAGGCTGGCTGAAGCGCCTGGAAACCTACGTGGAACCAGATGGAATTATCAATCCGGCAGAAAAATCCGCTAAAAATTAGATACATTTCCGAACTTTGATCTACCTTGTAATAACAAGGCTCCTTCCTGCTGTCTCAAAATGGCGCATAGTTTCCGATGACGAGTGCCATTTTGGGGCCGGATTGCTGCCCGGGCTGCTCCGGAGTGGCGGCTGGAGTCTGGTAAGAAAAAATAATGAATAACAAACAATAACTTGCCCTGCGTGGCTCGTAATTTGCTGGAGTAATTTCCCGGTAGTTATTACGAAGTAACCCGCAAACGTTCGGAGAAACGATAATGAAAAGTATGACATCTCTAGCCCTTGGCATGGCGCTTGTTGCAAGCGCGCTCACGACGACAAACGTTCTTGCCGCAACAACTCTGGAAAGCGTAAAGGAAAAAGGCCACCTTCAATGTGGTGTGACCAGCGGTCTCCCCGGGTTTTCCCAGCCGGATGAGAAAGGTGCCTGGACGGGAATTGATGTTGATACATGTCGCGCAGTAGCCGCAGCTGTTTTCGGCGATGCGAAGGCCGTTGAATTTACACCACTGACAGCCAAAGAGCGTTTCACTGCATTGCAGTCAGGCGAAATTGACATGCTGTCCAGAAACACAACCTGGACTCTTACAAGGGACACATCGCTCGGGCTCAACTTTGCGGGTGTGAACTATTACGACGGACAGGGGTTCCTTGTTAACAAGGACATTGGTGTTGACGATGCAACGCAGCTTGATGGCGCCACTGTGTGTATTCAGGCGGGTACAACCACCGAGTTGAATCTTTCAGACTATTTCCGGACCAAGGGCATGGAGTTCAAGCCCATTGTGTTTGATACATCCGAGCAGACAGTCCAGGGCTTTGCAGCGGGCCGTTGTGATGTTCTGACATCCGATCGCTCCCAGCTCGCCGCTTTGCGGTCCAAACTCTCGGACCCGAGTAGCGCGAAGATTCTGCCGAACACTATTTCAAAAGAGCCTCTTGGCCCTGTTGTACGTCAGGGTGATGACCAGTGGTTCAATATCGTCAAGTGGGTACTGAACGTCCAGATCAACGCAGAAGAACTGGGCATTACTATGGCCAATGCTGACGACATGCTGAAATCGGATAATCCGAATGTACAGCGCCTTCTGGGCACGGATGGCGACATGGGCGTCAAACTGGGGCTTGCGGATGACTTTGGTTACGCCATCGTGAAACAGGTTGGTAATTACGCCGAAATGTACAACCGCAATGTGGGGCCTGATACGGCTCTTGGTCTTGAGCGCGGCATCAACGCTCTCTGGACAGATGGCGGTATTCTCTACGCACCGCCGGTACGCTAACGCCTGAAAGGCTGCGCCGGAGGTGTTTTAGTGATGCCTCCGGCGTTAACTCTGATGCTGTGTTTTACAGGGAAGCTTTTGGGATAATGCATGAAAAAACAAAACGTTGATTCCAGACCCGCAGGGCCGAAGCCCTGGTACGACCCGCGGGTTCGAGCTTTATTTTTTCAGGTTGTTTCGCTGGCCGTGGTGTTCTGGGTTGGCTGGGTACTGATCGACAATACGCTCTCTAATATGCAGAGCCGGGGTATCAGTACTGGTTTCGGGTTCCTTGGTGAATCTGCTGGCTTCGGCATCATCATGCATTTGGTGCCTTACGACGCCACTATGTCGTATGGTCGAACCTTCTGGGTAGGACTGACCAATACACTGCTGGTGTCGGCCATGGGTGTCATTACAGCAACCATTCTGGGTTTTGTGATTGGTGTTGCACGCCTGTCCAGCAACTGGCTGGTAGCCAAAATTGCGCTGCTTTATATAGAAATCATTCGGAATATTCCCCTTCTGCTACAGATATTTTTCTGGTATTTCGCGGTTCTGAGCAACCTTCCGTCGCCCAGACAAAGCGTGGAGGTTGGCGGCGCGCTGTTTTTGAATAACCGTGGCCTGTATCTGCCTGCGCCGATGACCCAGGATGGCTTTGGCCTGGTATGGGGGGCTGTACTGGTGGCTATTCTGGCCGCTGTAAGCATCCGGATATGGACAAAGAAACGTCAGCTGGCGACCGGGCAGATCTTTCCGACCTTTAAGGTCAGTGCTGCGATTCTGATCCTGTTGCCGCTTGTGGCGTTTTTCATGGCAGGACAGCCGCTGGAATGGGATTTTCCGGCGCTCAAGGGATTTAATTTCGGCGGCGGGATTACGCTGATTCCCGAGCTTGTGGCTTTGTGGATTGCGCTTTCCCTCTACACTGCGAGCTTTATCGCGGAGATCGTACGCTCGGGCATTTTGTCTGTGAGCCGGGGGCAGACTGAGGCGTCCAAAGCCCTGGGTCTGCCAAGCGGGCTGACGTTGAGGCTGGTGGTTATTCCTCAGGCTATGCGGGTAATCATTCCGCCTCTGACCAGCCAGTATCTCAACCTTGTGAAGAATTCCTCACTTGCAACCGCTATCGGCTACCCGGATCTGGTTGCTGTGTTTATGGGCACCACGTTGAATCAGACTGGTCAGGCAGTGGAGGTGGTGGCCATTACAATGGCTGTCTATCTCACCATCAGCTTGCTGATTTCACTGTTCATGAACCTGTATAACCGGGCCGTGGCGATCAAGGAGCGATGATGACTGAAACGATGATCAAACCCCCTAAAAGAAACCTCGGGCCAGTGAAGTGGATGCGGACGCATCTGTTTTCCAGCTGGTACAACTCCCTGCTGACTCTGGTGGTTGGCTACCTGCTGGTTACCAGTGTCGGGCCCTTGCTGAACTGGGTGATACTGGACGCGACTTTTCAGGGTAATGGTCCGGACGATTGTGTTGGGGCAGGTGCCTGCTGGCTGTTCGTTAAGCAGCGTCTGAATTTCTTCATATACGGATTCTACCCGGACGAACTCCAGTGGCGGGTCGATATCATGTTCGCTCTCTTGGCGGCCGCCTTTGTTCCCCAGTTTATCGAGCGTTTTCCTGGCCGAAAATGGCTTGGAATCTTCGGTATGACTGGTCTTCCGGTTATAGGCTATGTCTTGATCCCGGGCGGTGTTCTGGGGCTTGAAGAAGTGGGTAGCTCGAAGTGGGGTGGCCTGATGCTCACACTCATCCTGGCCTACATCGGGATCCTGGCATCTCTGCCTATCGGAGTTCTGCTTGCCCTTGGACGCAGGTCGGATATGCCTATTATCCGGGGGCTATGCGTGGTTTTTATCGAAGTCTGGCGGGCAGTGCCGTTGATTACAGTACTGTTCATGGCGTCTGTGATGCTGCCTTTGTTTCTTCCCGATGGTGTGAGCTTCGAAAAACTGGTCCGGGCTCTGATCGGCATCACCTTGTGGCAGTCGGCTTATATGGCTGAAGTGATAAGAGGCGGGCTTCAGGCTATTCCCCGGGGGCAGTATGAGGCTGCTGATGCTCTGGGCCTGGGTTATTGGCGCAAGATGGGGCTGGTTATTCTGCCTCAGGCACTGAAGCTGGTTATTCCCGGCATTGTGAATACATTCATATCACTGTTCAAGGACACCACACTGGTGTTGATTATTGGCCTTTTCGACATTCTTGGCGCGGTCCAGTCAACGATAGCGGATCCCGCCTGGCAGAACGTTGCGATAGAGGGGTATGTCTTTGTGGCCTTCTGTTTCTGGGTGTTCTGTTTTGGTATTTCCCGATACAGCCAGAACCTTGAACGAAAGCTTGATACTGGTCACAAAACCTGATGGTGAGACTATGACACAACACACCGAATCCAAGAATGTGCAGGCTGAGAACAAACCGGGCATCATTCGTGTGGAAGGCATGCACAAATGGTATGGCGACTTCCATGTTCTCAAAGACCTGAACCTGGCGATTGACCAGGGGGAGCGTATTGTAATCTGCGGCCCTTCCGGCTCCGGGAAATCCACGTTCATCCGCTGTATCAACCGCCTTGAAGAGCATCAGCAGGGCAGGATCATCGTTGATGACGTTGAGCTGACCGATGATGTCCGCCACATAGACAGTGTTCGCCGGGAAGTAGGAATGGTGTTTCAGCACTTTAATCTGTTCCCCCATCTCACTGTGCTGGAAAACTGCTGCCTGTCGCCAATCTGGGTGCGCAAGGTGCCCCGGCGGGAAGCTGAGGCATCCGCCATGGAGTATCTTGAGCGGGTGAAGATTCCGGACCAGGCTAACAAGTTCCCGGGTCAGCTGTCGGGTGGTCAGCAACAACGGGTAGCCATTGCCAGAGCTCTGTGCATGAAGCCCAAAATCATGTTGTTTGATGAGCCCACGTCGGCGCTTGACCCGGAAATGATAAAAGAAGTGCTGGATGTCATGATTGAGCTCGCTGGAAGCGGCATGACGATGATCTGCGTTACCCATGAGATGGGATTTGCCAAGACTGTAGCGGATCGGGTGATCTTCATGGATGCTGGCGAGATAGTTGAAGAGGCCCCGCCCAGCGAATTTTTCAGCACCCCCAGAGAAGCGCGCACTCAGCAGTTTCTGCAGCAGATTCTGCAGCACTAATGAACCTGCACTCTTCCGGGGACCCGTGCCGGGGCTCCGGAAGAATGTGCATATTAATATCCATCTTCGGGGCGGGTATGTCGGGACCAGCTTTGGTCAGATGCCCAGGTCATGGGGGAGGTGTCAGAGCGGCGCCTTTTTCAGCTCGGGTTCTTGCCCGGGCTTCGCATACAGCCACCACAGGTTTTCATCCCAGTCCCCCAGAACAATCCGTTTTGCGGTTTTGCCGTTTACTTTCAGGCTATGCTCAGCGGGCCTGTGTGTGTGGCCATGGATCAGTTGAGATACATTACTGGCTTCCATAACACGTACGACTTCCCCGGGCGTGACATCCATGATGTCCTCGGCTTTGTCACGATTCGTCGCCATGCTCATTTCCCGGAGTTGCCGGGCCATCTGCTGACGATCTTTGAGAGGACGGGCCAGAATCAGCTTTTGTGTCTGTGGGTTGCGCATGTTGGCGCGGAACTTCTGATACTGGACATCAGCTGTGCAAAGGCTGTCGCCGTGCATCAGCAGGGTAGGGGTGCCGTACAGATTGATCAGCGTGGGATCGTCCAGCAGCGTAGCACCGGCTCGCTTGCAAAAATCTTCGCCCAGTAAAAAATCCCGGTTGCCATGCATCAGGAAGATCCTGGTGCCGTTTGTGCTCAGTGTGTGCAGCGCTGTGGCGATCTGCTCCTGCAGAGGTGTCCGTTCATCGTCACCGATCCAGGCTTCAAAAAAATCACCAAGGATGTACAGTTGTTCTGCGCCGGGAGCTTCTTTCTCCAGAAAGCGAAGAAACGCCCCGGTAATGTCGGGGCGAGACTCTTCCAGGTGAAGATCGGAAATAAACAGCGTGGTCACGCCGCGCCTCCGTCCTCTATAACACTGGCTTTCACAATTACCACGTCTTCAAAGGGTACGTCCTGATGTCCTGCATTCATGGTTGTGCGTACAGCGCGTATAGCGTTGACCGTGTCCATGCCTTCTACAACCTTGCCGAACACGCAGTAGCCCCAGCCTTCAGCATTTTTGGCGGTGTGGTCCAGAAAACCATTGTTTTCCACATTGATGAAAAACTGCGCTGTGGCCGAGTGTGGATCCATGGTGCGAGCCATGGCGACAGTACCTTGCATGTTGCTCAGGCCGTTATCTGCCTCATTCTGAATGGGATCACGGGTTTTCCTTGCGGTCATGCCTGGCTCAAAGCCGCCGCCCTGAATCATGAAGTTGCTGATTACCCGGTGAAAAATAAGACCATCGTAGAAGCCGTCGCGAACATACTGTTCAAAGTTTTTTGCGGTTTCAGGGGCTTTTTCGTAATCCAGTTCGAGCTTGATATCGCCGTGATTGGTTGTCAGCAGAATCATCAGGGGGTCCTGTTCGTTAGGTTGGAATCGGTTAAGCGGTTATTGTACGCAAGAGTTTCCGGTGATGCATGAGTCCAGATCTGATTTATGAGTATAATAGCCGGTTTACGACCCACTTTTTTAATAGAGATTGTATGAGCGCCGAGTCGAAGAAAGCCCATAACTTTATTCAGAGCCTGATTGAAGACGCCATCGCCAAAGGAGAGCAGACTGCCCCGGTGGTGACCCGTTTCCCGCCTGAGCCCAATGGTTACCTGCATGTCGGCCACGCCAAGTCTATCTGCCTTAACTTTGGTATAGCTGAGACATTTTCCGGTGAGTGCAATCTGCGGTTTGACGACACCAACCCGGAGAAGGAAAGCCAGGAATACATTGATGCCATCAAAAAGGATGTCGAATGGCTGGGTTATACCTGGGCGGGAGATGTGCGTTATGCCTCCGATTATTTTGATGTCATCTATTACTTTGCAGAAGAGTTGATCGAGAAGGGCAAGGCATATGTGTGTGCGCTGTCTGCTGATCAGATGGCGGAATATCGTGGCAATCTGAAAGAGCCGGGAAAAGACAGCCCCTACCGTGATCGTCCTGTTGAGGAAAACCTGAAGCTTTTCCGCGATATGCGCGATGGTAAGTTTCAAAATGGTGAAATGGTACTGCGGGCCAGAATCGATATGGCGTCCCCAAATATGAATCTGCGGGATCCTATTCTTTATCGTATTCGTTACGCCGAGCATCACCAGACGGGCAATAAATGGTGCATTTACCCGATGTACGATTTCACCCACCCCATCTCGGATGCCATGGAGGGGATCACGCACTCCCTGTGTACGCTTGAGTTTGAAGATCATCGCCCTCTGTATGACTGGGTGCTGGACAATATAACCGTCCCCTGTCATCCGCGGCAGATCGAGTTTGCCCGTCTCAACCTGAATTACACCATTACCAGCAAGCGCAAGCTCAAGCGTCTGGTGGACGAACGTCTGGTTGATGGCTGGGATGACCCACGCATGCCTACCATTTCAGGCATGCGTCGCCGTGGATACACCCCGGAATCCGTGCGCGCATTCTGTGACATGATTGGCGTGAACAAGGCCGGTGGCACTGTAGATATGGGCATGCTGGAATTCGCCATCCGCGAAGATCTTAACACCCGTGCTCCCCGCGCCATGTGTGTTATGAATCCGTTGAAAGTGACACTTACCAATTACCCTGCTGACAAAACGGAAACTCTGGTATTGCCGGTCCATCCACAGAACCCTGACATGGGCCAGCGTGAAGTTACCTGGAGTCAGACCCTGTATATCGATCGGGAAGATTTTATCGAAGAGGTTCCGCGCAAGTGGAAACGTCTGGCGCCTGATCAGGCTGTTCGCCTGCGCGGCGGCTATGTGATGACATGCAAGGAAGTTGTGCGGGATGCCAGCGGCGAGATTGTCGAGCTACGCTGTGAATATGATCCAGCCACTCTGGGAGTCAACCCCGAAGGCTACAAGCCCAAGGGCGTGATTCACTGGGTTTCTGCGAGCGACAGTGTCAGCTGTGATATCAATCTCTATGACCGTCTGTTTAACCATGAGTCACCGGACAGCGACAAGGACGGCGATCTGATCGACCACATTAATCCTCAGTCGCTTGTTGTTCTCAAGGGTGCGCGGGTAGAGCGGAGTCTGGCGACACCTCAAACCGATCTGCCTTATCAGTTTGAACGGGAGGGGTATTTTTTCTGCGATCAGAAGCTGACCGCTGCAGCCGGTAAACCGGTATTCAATCGCACTGTTACCTTACGGGATTCCTGGGGTAAGTGATCGGGAGGCCAGAGCTGTGATCAGAATTTACAATACGCTTACTCAGCAAAAAGAAATCTTCACGCCCATCGAGCCGGGAAAGGTTCGTATGTACGTGTGCGGGATGACGGTTTACGACTACTGTCACCTGGGCCATGCCCGGGTGCTGGTGGCGTTTGACGTGGTAACCCGTTATCTGCGTAATCGTGGTTATGACGTCACTTACGTGCGTAACATCACCGATATCGACGACAAGATACTCCGGCGAGCTGAGGAGAACGGTGAGCCCTATACCGAGCTTACGGAGCGTATGATCGCTGCGATGCATGAAGATGAGGCACGGCTTGGCGTTCTTCCTCCCAGTGCAGAGCCGCGGGCGACGGACTACATTGCTGACATTATCGCCATGATAAATACGCTGGTTGAGTCGGAGCATGCCTACGCTGCCGGTAACGGAGACGTGTATTTTTCCGTTGAGTCGTTTAAGGATTACGGCAAGCTCAGCAAGAAAAAACTGGAAGATCTGCTGGCAGGTGCGCGCATTGATGTACAGGAAGCCAAGCGTAGCCCTGCTGATTTTGCGTTGTGGAAGGCCGCTGGTGAAGGCGAAGTGAGCTGGCCTTCGCCCTGGGGGAATGGCCGCCCGGGCTGGCATATTGAATGTTCCGCCATGTCGAACCATTGCCTGGGCGATACGTTCGATATTCATGGTGGCGGGCCGGATCTTCTGTTCCCTCACCACGAGAATGAAATTGCACAGTCTGAGTGTGCGACAGGCCACAGGTTCGTAAATACCTGGATGCATGCGGGTGCGATTCGCGTGAACAAGGAAAAGATGTCCAAGTCTTTGGGCAACTTTTTTACCATACGGGAGATTCTTGAAACCTACCCGCCTGAGGTGGTTCGCTTCTTCCTGGTCTCCAGCCACTATCGTAGCCAGGTCGATTATTCCGAAGATAACCTTGCGGAAGCCGGGCGGTCACTGGCGAGGCTTTATCATGCTTTGCGCGGTATAGAACCGGCGAACGCCAGCGATGTGCCTGAGACGGATCACGACCGGCGTTTTCTGGAGTTGATGGATGATGACTTCAACTGCGCTGGCGCGATTTCGGTCCTGCATGCGCTGGCTAACGATATCAATCAGCACCGTCGTGAAGGCCGGAATGACGATGCGCAGAACGCTGCGGCTGTCATGATCAGGCTTGGTGATGTGCTTGGCCTGTTACAGCAGGATCCGGATGCTTTTTTTCAGGCCGATGCCGGCGGCGAACTGACAGCTGCCGATATTGAAGCGAAAATTCAGGCTCGTGCCGATGCCCGTAAGGCCAGAGACTTTGCTGGCGCAGATCGCATCCGGGACGAGCTGGCGGAGCAGGGCATTATTCTGGACGATTCCCGTGAAGGAACGAGCTGGCGGCGCAGCTGACGCTGTTACCAAAGTCGTGTTGTGTCCGGGGATATGACGTTATACGGAATTTCCCGTACAATGCGGCCACCGATTTTACCGGGCCCGACCGCTGAGCGGCTTTCGGGGCAGGGCTAACCCACTGAGGCTAAGAACGATGACAGAGCGCGTACAACTCGGCGGCATTCAGGTCGCAAAGAATTTGTATGACTTCGTGAATAACGAAGCAATTCCGGGTACCGGAGTGGATGCCGAAAAATTCTGGGCGGAATTCGACAAGATCGTCAACGATCTGGCACCGCGTAACCGCGAGCTTCTCGCCAAGCGTGATGCTATTCAGGAAAAGATGGACAGCTGGAACAGGGATCACAAGGGCCAGAAGCTGGACATGGCTGCCTATAAATCCTTTCTGAAGGATATTGGTTACCTGGTGGACGAGCCGGCAGATTTCCGGATTTCCACTGCCAATGTTGATCCTGAAGTTGCGACCATGGCTGGCCCTCAGCTCGTGGTTCCGATTATGAATGCCCGCTTTGCACTTAATGCGGCAAATGCGCGCTGGGGTAGCCTGTACGACGCGCTGTATGGCACCGACGCCATTTCTGAAGAAAACGGTGCGGAAAAAGGTCGTGGTTACAACCCTGTGCGTGGTGCAAAGGTTATTGAATTTGCACGTAATCTGCTGGACAGCTCTGCTCCGCTGGCTGCTGGCAGCCACAAAGATGCGGCGCTGTATCAGGTTGCCGGAGGCAAGCTGGTCGTCAAAATGCAGAATGGCGACGTTACCGGCCTGAAAGATGAATCCGGTTTTGTTGGTTATACCGGTGCTGCGGATGCTCCCAACGGCATTCTTCTGGTCAAGAATGGCATGCATTTCGAAATCCAGATCGATGCCAGCCATCCGATCGGCAAAGATGACGGAGCACATGTAAAAGACGTGCTGATGGAGTCTGCGCTGACAACTATTATGGACTGCGAAGATTCTGTCGCCGCAGTTGATGCTGCTGACAAAACTCTGGCTTACAGCAACTGGCTTGGCTTGCTGAAAGGTGATCTGGAAGAGAGCTTCGAAAAAGGTGGTCAGCGCCTGACCCGGAAAATGAATCCGGATCGCGTTTACACTGCAGCCGATGGCAGCGAACTGAAGCTGAAAGGCCGCAGCCTGATGTTCATTCGTAACGTCGGTCACCTGATGACCAATCCTGCTGTTCTGCTGAAGGATGGTTCCGAGGTTCCTGAAGGATTGATGGACGGCATTCTGACCGGCCTGATTGCGATTCACGACCTTAAAGGCGGCGGTCGTTTTCAGAACAGTACTACCGGCTCAGTCTACATCGTGAAGCCGAAGATGCACGGCCCTGAAGAGGTAGCGTTTACCAATGAATTCTTTGGCCGCGTTGAGGATGCTCTGGGGCTGCCGCGTTTTACTATGAAAGTCGGCATTATGGATGAAGAGCGTCGCACCACGGTTAACCTTAAAGCCTGTATTCATGAGGCCAGGGACCGTGCGGTATTTATTAATACGGGCTTCCTTGATCGCACAGGTGACGAAATACATACATCTATGGAGCTTGGCCCTTTCATTCGCAAAGGCGAGATGAAGCAGGCTGCATGGATCAGTGCCTACGAGCAGTGGAATGTGGATGTTGGTCTGGAAACCGGCTTCCGGGGCGTTGCCCAGATTGGTAAGGGTATGTGGGCCATGCCGGATCTGATGGCAGACATGCTTGTACAGAAAATTGGTCACCCCAAGGCCGGTGCCAGCACTGCATGGGTGCCTTCGCCTACGGCGGCCACCCTGCACGCGACTCACTATCATCAGGTCTCTGTGGCAGATATCCAGAAAACTCTGGAGAGCCGCCCTCGTGCCAACCTGGATGACATACTTACCGTGCCGGTAATGGACGATCCGTCCAAGCTGACAGAGGCTGATATCCAGCAGGAGCTGGACAATAATGCTCAGGGTATCCTTGGTTATGTTGTGCGCTGGATTGATAGTGGCGTTGGTTGTTCCAAAGTGCCCGACATCAACGATGTTGGTCTGATGGAAGACCGGGCCACTTTGCGCATATCGTCACAGCTTCTAACTAACTGGCTGTACCACGGTATCTGTACAAAAGAGCAGATTGAAGAAACCATGCAGCGTATGGCGAAGGTTGTTGACAAGCAAAACGCCGGCGACCCGGAATACCGGAGCATGGCGCCGGACTATGCGGACAGCATAGCCTTCCAGGCTGCCATGGACCTTGTTCTGAAAGGTCGCGAGCAGCCGAATGGTTACACTGAACCACTGCTGCACGCTTATCGCCTGAAGGCGAAAGAGAAATTTGGCCAGTAAGAGAGGCTGAATAAAAAAACCCGCTTCGGCGGGTTTTTTTATTGTGGTTCAGTTGTTCGGCGGCCAGAACGTTCCGGCGTTATCCGTTGTGCAGTTCGTTTGCCGCGTACAGGGTGTTTTGCAGAAGTGTCGCGATGGTCATAGGGCCGACACCTCCCGGTACGGGAGTGATGTAAGCAGCGCGGGCTGAGGCGGCTTCAAAGTCGACATCGCCTTGTAGCTTCCCGTTTTCCATGCGGTTGATGCCTACATCAATTACCGTTGCGCCCGGTTTTACCCAGTCCCCCTTGATCAGCCCTGGTTTGCCTACAGCTGCAATCAGAATGTCGGCATCGCGTACATATTTCTCCAGATCCGGAGTGAAGCGATGGCAAACTGTAATAGTTGCGCCTTTGAGTAGTAATTCCATAGTCATCGGGCGGCCCACAATGTTGGATGCGCCCACAATGACCGCGTGCTGGCCTTTGTACGGGGTGTCAATGCTGTCCAGCAGGGTTATCACGCCTGCAGGAGTGCAGGGCCTGAGGGCAGGCTTACGCTGCACCAGGCGGCCGATGTTATATGGGTGAAAGCCATCAACATCTTTGTCGGGGCGGATTTTCAGCAGAATGGGGTCTGCATCCAGGTGGTCGGGTAGAGGAAGTTGCACCAGTATGCCATCTACAGCCGGGTTTTCGTTCAGCTCATCAATCAGCGCTTCCAGGGCTTGCTGGGAAGTGTCTGATGGCAGGTCGTAGGATAGCGAGAGGATGCCGGCGGCATCACAGGCTTTGCGCTTGTTACCTACGTATATTTCAGAGGCTGGGTCGTTTCCCACCAGTACTACGGCCAGGCCCGGGGCTCTCAGACCCTTTCTGGTGCGGGCTTCTACGCCGGATGCGACCTGTTGTCTGACTGCTGCAGCAATTTCTTTTCCGTTGATCAGTTTGGCGCTCATGATTCGTCTTGTCGGTTGGGCATTGGTTAAATAAGAGAGTGCGGATTGTCTCACGCTTGCGGCTTAACTCCAATTGGCGAAGAATAGCGTATCGGTGGTGGTGCGGAAAAAAATGCTCCTGAAATTGCTGATTCGGGAGAGAATTTCATTTTCCTTGTTGACGGAACCATTCGGCGACGGTAATATGCGCGCCAACTTTGCTGAAGCACACATAGTTCAGTTTAAACGGGGTATAGCGCAGTCTGGTAGCGCGCCTGCTTTGGGAGCAGGATGTCGGGAGTTCGAATCTCTCTACCCCGACCATTTTCTGGATGTTCAGCTAGGCCGACGGTCAAGCGCCCGTAGCTCAGCTGGATAGAGCATCGGCCTTCTAAGCCGAGGGTCGCAGGTTCGAGTCCTGCCGGGCGCGCCATTAAAGCAGCCGGCTTGATCAAAACCTGGGTAGCCGTCAGTAAAGTTGGATGTCAGTAGTTGTTCTGAATATACCGGAAGTATATTCCGATGTGGTGGACGTAGCTCAGTTGGTAGAGCTCAGGATTGTGACTCCTGCGGTCGAGGGTTCGATCCCCTTCGTCCACCCCACTTTTTAAAGGTGTTTCCGCAGTTTTCAGGTTCATGACCTTCGCGGTCAGCACTCCGTTTTAAAAGATTTCAGCTCCGGTGGTGGAATTGGTAGACACGATAGGTTTAGGTCCTGTTGCCGCAAGGTGTGGGGGTTCAAGTCCCTCCCGGAGTACCAATTTAAAAGGCTCTTGGAATTGTTCCTGGAGCCTTTTTTTATTTTAAGGCTGATGTGGGTCTCTCCCCCTTTGTTTTTCTGTTTTTGCCCCCAATTCCTTTCATGAACCGTCGCTGTGATCACAAACCCTGAAACTACCCGAGGCAGGTGATTCTCTCGTCAGGGTAAACCGTGATAAACTACCGGCTTTTAATTTTGGGTCCTTTCCTGGGAAGTTGTTCAGGAGTGGACTTTGGTTTTAATCTAATTCACATACCGAACCCGAAATTTGAGGATCTTCCATGCAAGTGTCTGTAGAAACGACGTCCAACATCGAGCGTCGCATGACGATTGGTGTGCCCGCCCAGGAAATTGAACAGGCAGTTCAGAAACGCCTGCAGGAAACCGCTCGTACAGTGCGTCTGAATGGTTTTCGCCCTGGAAAGGTGCCCATGAGCGTGGTCAAGCGTCGTTTCGGTGATAGCGTGCGCCAGGAAATTGTCGGCGAAATCATGCGCGACAACTACATCAAGGCGTTGCAGGAGCAGGATATTAACCCTGCAGGCTGGCCCAAGCTTGAGCCGAAAACCATGGAAGCCGGTAAAGACCTCGAGTTTGTTGCTATTTTCGAAGTTCTTCCCGAAATCGAACTGGGCGACCTGAGCAAGATCTCAGTCGAGAAGCTGACCTCTGAAATTACCGACAAGGATATCGATACCATGATCGATAACCTGCGTCGGCAGCAGGCCACCATGAAGAGCGTCAAGCGCAAGTCCAAGAACAAGGACGTGCTGACTATCGACTTCAAAGGCTCAATTGACGGCGAAGAATTTGAAGGTGGTGCCGCTGAAGGCCACAAACTTACTCTGGGTTCTGACCAGATGATTCCGGGCTTCGAAAAAGCTATCGTTGGCGGCAAAGCTGGCGAAGAGCTTGAAATTGAAGTGACTTTCCCTGAGGACTATCACAACGAAGACCTCAAAGGTAAGCCGGCAAAATTCGAAATCAAGATTCATGAAGTAGAAGAGCCGCAGTTGCCGGAACTGAATGCTGAATTTTTCACCAAGTTCGGTATTGAAGCTGAAGACGAAGCTACTTTCCGCGAAGAAGTGAAGAAGAACATGGAGCGTGAGCTCAAGCAGGCCATGTCCAACAAAGTCAAGAATGACGTTGTTGATGGTTTGCTGGAAGCGACTGAAATCGACATTCCGGCAGCTCTGGCTGACCAGGAAATTGATCGTCTGCGTCAGGAAGCTGTTCAGCGCTTCGGTGGCCAGATGGATTTTCAGCAGTTGCCGAAAGAAATCTTCCAGGAGCAGGCTGAGCGTCGCGTAAAAACCGGGCTCTTGTTCCAGGAAGTCGTAAAAGCGAACGACCTGAAAGTGGACCCGGCCAAGGTTGACGAAAAGATCCAGGAAATCGCATCAACGTATGAACAGCCTGAAGAAGTTATTGCGCACTTCAGCAGTAATCCTGAGCAGAAAAGCCAGATCGAGTCTTCTGTACTGGAAGATCAGGTTGTTGATCATGTGCTTTCTCAAGCGACGGTTACAGAAAAGAAAGTTAAGTACGAAGAAGCCATTCAGGCAGGGCAACCCCAGCGCTGATAGTGGCGGTGTAACGGCGTCGGGGGTGGGTTCCTCCCCCGGGCCCCGTTGGCCGAACGGAGTTAACAGCCGGCACGTCCGGCTGTTTTCATCTTGATTTCCGGCTGGCAAAGTACAAGATGCAAGAATACTGAAGATGCCGTGGAATTAAACCACGCCCCATTTTTCCATAAGGAGTTCAGGCGCATCATGATGCAGAAACCAATTGATGGTCCGGCAATGGTTACCAGTTCCGGCCTGGTGCCGATGGTTATCGAGCAGACTGCCCGTGGGGAACGTTCGTTCGATATTTATTCCCGACTGCTTAAGGAGCGGGTTATCTTTATGGTTGGGCAAGTGGAAGATCACATGGCCAACCTGATCGTGGCGCAGCTTCTGTTCCTTGAATCTGAAAACCCGGACAAAGACATTCATTTGTATATCAATAGCCCCGGCGGCTCCGTGACTGCAGGTATGTCCATATATGACACCATGCAGTTCATCAAGCCTGATGTTTCAACATTGTGCGTAGGGCAGGCGGCGAGTATGGGGGCCTTCCTTCTGGCTGGCGGTGCCGCTGGCAAGCGGGCTTGTCTGCCTAACTCACGGGTCATGATTCACCAGCCTCTGGGCGGTTATCAGGGGCAGGCAACGGATATTGAGATCCATACCCGTGAAATTCTGAAGATTCGTCATACACTGAATTCAATCCTGGCTCATCATACTGGCCAGGACCTGGAAACTATCTCCCGGGATACGGATCGTGACAATTTCATGGATCCGACACAGGCAAAAGAGTACGGGCTGATTGACTCGATACTTGATAAGCGTGTGTCGAATAAATAATACTGTTAGTAATTGCATCACCCCTGGCCGGCGCATTGATATCTGAAGCGCCGGCAAAACGAGATCAGAGGTATTTCAATGGCAGATGAAAAAAACGGCAGAGGCGACGATAACGGCAAGTTGCTCTACTGCTCGTTTTGTGGAAAGAGCCAGCATGAAGTCCGTAAGCTCATTGCAGGGCCTTCGGTGTTCATCTGCGACGAGTGTGTCGACCTGTGTAACGATATTATCCGTGAAGAAATTCAGGAGAATGCACAGGAGGAACCGAGTGATCGTCTTCCGACACCGGCTGAAATCCGCAATACGCTGGATGAATATGTCATCGGTCAGGACCGCGCCAAGGTTGTTCTCTCGGTCGCAGTCTATAACCATTACAAACGCCTCCGTTACGGTGAAGGCAAAGGCGATGTTGAGCTTGGCAAGAGTAACATCCTGCTGATCGGCCCCACGGGTAGTGGTAAGACACTGTTGGCCGAAACTCTGGCGAGAATGCTCAATGTGCCCTTTACCATTGCGGACGCCACTACGCTTACCGAAGCTGGCTATGTAGGTGAGGATGTCGAGAATATCATCCAGAAGCTGCTTCAGAAGTGTGACTACGATGTAGAGAAGGCCCAGCGGGGCATTGTTTACATTGACGAAATTGACAAGATTTCACGTAAGTCGGATAACCCCTCAATTACTCGCGATGTTTCGGGTGAGGGTGTTCAGCAGGCTCTGCTGAAGCTTATTGAAGGCACGGTTGCCTCTGTTCCTCCCCAGGGGGGGCGCAAGCACCCGCAACAGGAATTTTTGCAGGTCGATACCGGCAATATGCTGTTCATCTGTGGAGGCGCCTTTGCAGGCCTGGACAAAGTAATCCGGGATCGTACCGAGAAGAGCAGTATCGGCTTCTCGGCAGCTGTTGCCACCCGGGACGACTCCAGGAATATGGGAGACGTCATCAAGAATGTCGAAACGGAAGATCTCGTCAAATATGGCCTGATCCCCGAGTTTGTTGGTCGTTTGCCAGTGGTTGCAACGCTCAATGAGCTTGATGAAGATGCGCTGGTCCAGATTCTTACGGAGCCTAAAAACTCTCTGACCAAGCAGTATCAGAAGTTATTCGATATGGAAGGCGTGGAGCTTGATTTCCGTGATGAGGCCTTGCGTGCTGTCGCTGGCAAGGCCTTGGAGCGCAAGACCGGAGCCCGTGGGCTTCGCTCCATTATGGAGGCAACCTTGCTTGATACTATGTACCAGATTCCATCAGAGCACGACATCTCGAAAGTTGTGATTGATGAAAGCGTTATCCTGGGGGACTCTGAGCCCTTCAAGATATATGCGAACGCTGATCACGCTAAAGCTGTGCCTGATGACTGACGGCCTTCTCATTGCTGAGTGATAAACAAAAAAGGGGCGGGAACGCCCCTTTTTTGTTGGTTTGTACCTGTAACGCTCAGTGTTGTGTTGTTTGGTAAAGATATTGCAATTGTGACAGCCGCCCCAATGAAGGGTGATATGCTGAATGAAACACCGTCAGAGGATTCCTTATGACCCGGATACCCGAAGATATCGTGCAAGAATACCCCATGCTCCCGCTCCGTGACGTGGTGGTTTTTCCGCACATGGTGGTCCCCCTGTTTGTGGGCCGCGAAAAATCCATCCAGGCTCTGGAAGCTGCGATGGAAGGAAGCAAGGAAATCCTCCTGGTAGCCCAACGGGATGCTTCTACGGATGAGCCTGGCCCAGGTGATGTGTTTGAAATGGGCACTTTGGCGACTGTGCTGCAGATGCTGCGGCTTCCTGACGGCACAGTAAAGGTGCTGGTTGAAGGTAATGCCCGGGCGGCGTTGAGCAATATTACAGAGTCGGATTATCTTTCCGGTGGCGCGACGCTGATGGATGAGAAAGGCTTGCCTGAGCGCGAAGAAGAGATACTCCTGAAAACCTTGATGGATGAGTTTGAAAAGTACGTGAAGCTCTCCAAAAAGGTACCTGCGGAGGTTTCCAATGCCTTGTCCGGAATTGAAGAGCTGGAGCGCCTTGCAGACACAATGGCTGCCCATCTTGATATGCGCATCCCGGAAAAACAGGAGTTGCTTGAAGCGCTCAACGTTAACCACCGTGTGGAACTGCTGCTGGGTAAGCTCGACGGGGAAATCGACCTGATTGAGGTTGAAAAGCGAATCCGTGGCCGCGTCAAGAAACAAATGGAGCGCAGTCAGAGAGAGTACTACCTGAATGAGCAGATGAAGGCTATCCAGAAAGAAATGGGTAACCTCGGCGAAGGTAATAACGACTTCGAAGAGCTTGAGCAGAAAATTGAGGAAGCTGGTCTGCCTGAAGAGGCCCGCAAAAAGACGGAATCAGAGCTGAACAAGCTGAAGATGATGTCGCCTATGTCAGCTGAAGCTACTGTGGTCCGTGGCTATATTGACTGGATGCTGGCAGTTCCCTGGAAAAAACGTAGTCGTGTGCGTCACGATATTGAAAAAGCCCGGGAGATTCTCGATAAGGATCATTACGGCCTTGATGAGGTCAAGAAGCGCATTCTCGAATACCTTGCCGTACAGAGTCGTGTGAAAAAGGTAAAAGGGCCAGTGCTGTGTCTTGTGGGGCCTCCTGGTGTTGGTAAAACATCCCTGGGTCAGTCCATTGCCCGCGCCACAAATCGTAAGTATACGAGAATGGCTTTGGGTGGGGTGCGTGATGAGGCTGAAATTCGTGGCCACCGTAAAACCTATATTGGGGCACTGCCTGGCAAACTGCTGCAGAAGCTTGCCAAAGTAGGTGTTAAAAACCCGCTGTTTCTGTTCGATGAAATCGACAAAATGGGTATGGATCACCGTGGAGATCCGGCATCTGCTTTGCTGGAGGTTCTGGATCCTGAACAGAACCACACGTTCAACGATCATTATCTGGAAGTAGATTATGATCTTTCGGATGTCATGTTCGTGTGTACATCCAATTCCATGGACATCCCGCCTGCGTTGCTGGATCGAATGGAAATTATCCGGATCCCGGGTTACACCGAAGATGAAAAGGTAAATATTGCATTGCGTTATCTGTTGCCCAAACAGATTAAAGCGAACGGATTGCGGAAGGATGAACTGACGCTTCCGGAAGCAACCCTGCGTGATCTGGTCCGTTATTACACTCGCGAGGCTGGTGTTCGTGGGTTGGAGCGTGAAATTGCCAAGATATGCAGAAAAGTTGTTCGGGAGCATGTGGAAGCCAGTGACCAGGCGACCGTAACTATTGAACCGGAGATGCTTGAACACTATTCCGGAGTGCGTAAGGTCAGCTTTGGGCTGGCTGAAGAGACCAATCAGGTTGGCCAGGTTACCGGCCTGGCCTGGACTCAGGTAGGCGGTGAACTGCTTACGATTGAGTGTGCTCTTACCCCGGGCAAGGGCAGGGTTGTTAAAACCGGCTCCCTTGGTGATGTGATGCAGGAATCCATTCAGACTGCCCTTACGGTTGTCAGAAGCCGTGCTCAAGGCTTGGGAATTGCAGATGATTTCCATGAAAAGCACGACTTGCACGTGCATGTACCCGAGGGAGCGACGCCAAAAGATGGCCCCAGTGCCGGTATTGGTATGTGCACAGCACTCGTTTCTGCGTTGACCAGAATTCCGGTTCGTGCGGACGTTGCAATGACCGGCGAAATTACCCTTCGGGGCCGTGTTCTTGCCATCGGTGGGTTGAAGGAAAAGCTTCTGGCGGCTCATCGGGGCGGTATCAAGACGATTATCATCCCTGATGAAAATGTTAGGGATCTCAAAGAGATACCAGATAACATCAAGGCATCTCTGGAGATTTGTCCGGTCAAGTGGATTGATGAAGTTCTGGATATTGCCCTGGCTTATGCACCTGAGCCGCATACGTCTGATAAATCCTCAGAAGCGGGTTCGGGCAAGCCGCACGATGATGAAAATGACAGTGCAGAGCGCATAAATACACATTAAACCCAAGTGAGTTGTTGACATGCCAGAGAGCCCATTGGTATAACTGTTTCGCCGTGAAGCAGCCAATACCAAGGGCTCCCGCGCAGTGTGTGCCTATTCCGAACAGCGGTTGAATGCCGAAAGGAATAAGAAAACCGAAGAATGGAATTCTCCGACCGCTTATGCGATAGTCGAGAACGTCCGAGAAAAAACAATCCGACCTATAACATCTTCAACCTGAAAGCGAAGGGGTTTAGTGTGAACAAGTCCGAACTAATCGATGCAATTGCAGAATCTGCAGATATTTCCAAAGCGGCCGCTGGCCGTGCTCTGGATGCGATGACCAACTCTATCACCGGTGCCCTCAAAAAAGGCGATCAGGTTACTCTGATCGGTTTTGGTACTTTCTCAGTGAAAGATCGTGCTGCGCGCACAGGTCGTAACCCGCAAACGGGTGCCGAGATCAAGATTGCGGCCTCCAAAGTGCCTGGCTTTAAAGCAGGTAAGGCCCTGAAAGACGCCGTTAAGTAACGGTTCTTTCTGCGGCGACTCCTGTTAAAGGGGCCGCCAAGAAGAATTCAAGGCGCATTCCGACAGGGTGCGCCTTTTTACGTTAAGTGCACCGGCAGAGAGGTTCGGGAGAAACATGCTTCAAGATATGCGGGAAAATTCCCAGGGCACTATTGCAAAGATCATTATCGGTCTGTTGATCGTGTCTCTCTCCATTTGGGGAATGGATGCCATTGTTGGTGGTTTCTCCGGCGAGCCGGAAGTGGCAACTGTTAATGGTGAAGATATTACCGAGCGGGAATTCCTGCGAGTTGTCCAGATGGAAAGTCAGCGTCGTCTTTCCAGTATGGAGCAGCCCGACCCGGCTATGCTGGATGAGGATCAGATACGTGCAGACGTACTTGATTCCCTGATTCAGGAGCAGGTTCTTATTCAGGATGCCAGTGCTCAGGGCCTTGCACTCAGCGATGCGGATATCGATGCTCTGATCACCCAAATGCCCCAGTTTCAGGTTGATGGGCAGTTTAACCGTGATCGTTTCGTTGCTTCGGTACGTAATCTGGGCATGGGTGTTGGTGAGTTCCGCGAAGCCATGCGCAAGCAGTACGTGGTCAATCAGATTCGCAGCGGCATTATGCAGAGCGGACTTGTTGCAGACGCCAACGCTTCACAGCTTATGCGTATCCAGAACCAGACCCGGAACTTCCGTGTTGTTCAGGTGCCCGCAAGTGCAGTGGCTGATGAGGTTGAGGTTACAGACGCAGAAGTTGAGGCGTTCTATCAGGATAACAAGGATGCATTCAGGGAGCCGGAGCAGGTCGATGCTGCCTATATAACCTTGTCTCTGGGAGCGCTGGCAGAGAAGATCGAGATTGACCAGGAGGAGCTTCAGGCATACTACGAGCAACGCGCTGGGGATCTGGCCCGTGAAGAGCGTCGTGCATCCCATATTCTGATTGAGGATGGTGCCGACGCCGAGCAGAGCATAGCGGCCATTCAGGAGCGTCTGGAGGGCGGTGAGAGCTTCGAGGAGTTGGCGAAGGAGTTCTCTATAGATACGGTGTCAGCCAAAGATGGCGGTGACCTTGGTTTTGCTGGCCGTGGCGTATATGACGAAGCCTTTGAAGAAGCTTTGTTTGCGTTGGACCAGGACCAGGTTTCCGGTCCGGTGAAAACCAGCTTTGGTGTGCATCTGATTCGTCTGGATGACGTTCGTCGGTCAGAGGTTCCTGCGCTGGAGGAACTGGAGCAGCAATTACGTAGTGAGCTGGCCCGTGAGCGCGCTCAGGAAAAGTATGCAGAAGTACGCGCAGAGCTGGCTGACTCAGCCTATGCAGCAGACGATCTGGTTGGTCCGGCCGAAGAGCTTGGTCTGGAAATTCGCGAGGCCAAAGGTGTGACCAAAGATGGCGGTCAGGCACCGTTTGACCATGCGGGGCTGGTTCGTCAGCTATTCTCTGAAGACGTTCTTGAAAGTGGGTATAACACTGAGCTGATTGACGTTGGTGATAGTGTTTCTGTTGTGGCCCGCGTTCGCGAGTACCGTGAGGCGCAGCAGCTGGCGCTTGAGGATGTTCAGGACAATATTCGTGCAAATCTGGAAGTTCGCAAAATCCGGGAAATACTGGAAGAGCGTGCTGAAGCCATTGTTGCCGGTCTTGAGGCGGGTGAATCTCTGGATGCTTTGGGTGCAGGTGAATGGGAGCAGTTTGAAGATCAGGAAAGGAACGCAGCTGAAGTGGCTCCGCAGATTATGCAGACAGTTTTCTCTCTGGCCCGCCCTAATGAGGAGGCGGCGAGCTACGGCACCGCAATTACGCGAAGCGGAGTTGCTGTGATTGCGCTGGATGCTGTTAACGAGGGTGATGCAGAAAGCGGAGTGGATCTGGATCAGTTGCGTAGTTTCATGGCGTCCCTTGAGGGGCAGCGTGAATACGCAGCGTATCAACAGTTTCTTCGGGATGGTGCGGAAGTATCCCGTCCATAAGGAAATTACTGCAATATTAAAAAACCGGGCAACGCAGGTTGCCCGGTTTTTTTGTTGCTGCTTGTCTGGTGGCTGGCCCTCAGTCAGGATTTGAAGGAAGGCGGGTAGGCATAAGGCTGTCTTTGATTTTCTTTAGATGCCCCAGGAAGTCCGCACCGCGTTTCAGGGTAACGCCGGTAGCCAGGATGTCGATCACGGTCAGGTGGATAATTCGGGAAGACATCGGCATGTAAACCTCTATGTCTTCTGGTGCGGTGACTTCCAGGGCAACGGTGCACACTTCTGCCAGCGGGGAGTCCGGCGTTGTGATGCCAATTACGGTCGCGCCGTTGTCCCTGGCAATGCGGGCGATATCGACGGTTTCTCTGGTGCGCCCGGTATAGGAAATCATAACGATAACGTCCCCGACGTTGGCGCCAGCGGCGACCATGCGCTGCATAAGGGCGTCGTCATAGGACATGACCGGCAGGTTAAAGCGGAAAAACTTGTGTTGAGCGTCCAGTGCTACAGATGCCGAGCCGCCCATACCAAAAAAGTTGATCTGTCTGGCCTGAATCAGGTAGTCAATGGCGGTTGCCAATGCCCGCGGGTCCAACGCCTGACGAGCTTTGTCGAGATTGGCAATGGTGCTCATCATGATCTTGTCGGCAAACTCCGCAACCGTATCGTCAGGTTCTATGTTCTGGCCGATATAGGGTATTCCCGTGGCAATACTTTGTGCGAGCCTGATTTTGAAATCCGGAAAACCTGTAGCCGAAAACCCTCGGCAAAACCTGTTAACTGTTGGCTCGCTGACGTTAGAGGCCCGGGCCAGTGCCGCGATGCTGTAGCGGGTGGCGGCGCTTGGATCTCGCAGAATAGCCTCTGCTACCTTGCGCTCCGACTTATTCAGAGTGTCCAGCCGGGACTGGATGTCTTCCAGCAGATTCTCGTCACGATGTGCCTGGTTTACAGCCATCAAAGCTACTCCCTGAACCCTTGGTGGGATGGTTGTTCAAAGCGGACTGAGTATACCGGGATTTTAGCGTATTTTGGGTAGTAAACGTATCAATAGTCTGATGACGCCCTTGGATTAATCCGGAAGTGGTGTCATTATTTGGATAAAATTACTACATTTAAGTTTGATAACAGGTTCGTACTTCTATGGCCTGATTCACCGGAGAGGCATACCCGATGGTCGACAGGATTACAAACCGTTGTGACATCATGCTGTTCGGGGCTTTGGGTGACCTTGCGCAGCGCAAGCTGTTCCCCGCTTTTTATCAGCTTGAGCGAGCTGGTCTTCTGGCGAATGACAGCAGAATACTTGCCCTTGCTCGCCGGGAACTCGATACCGCGGCAGTTCGCAAGTTGTTGCTCCAGAAGCTGGAGCAGAGCGTGAAGCCAGAGGAGTTCGAGCGGCAGGTAGCTGAGGCATTTCTGCAGAGGGTTGAGTATCAGATACTGGATTTCCAGGACGGGAATGCATTCGGGGTTCTCAACAGCTGGCGCGAAGGTGGAAACTGTGAGAGTAGTAATGAGCTGATCGTTTATATGGCCACCCCGCCGGCCATGTACGGTGTTATTGCCCGTAACCTCCGCTCAGCCAGTTGTTGCACTGAACGGACGAGGGTTGTTGTCGAGAAGCCTATAGGTCATGACCTTGAATCTTCCCGGGTCATAAATGACGAGCTTGGAGAGGTTTATAAAGAAAGCCAGCTCTTCCGGATCGATCACTATCTGGGCAAAGAAACCGTTCAGAACCTGATTGCGTTGCGCTTTGCCAATAATCTTTTTGCCTCCCAGTGGGATCAGAACCATATTTCTCATGTGGAAATAACAGTTGCCGAGAGCGTAGGTATAGAAGGTCGCTGGGGCTATTTTGATAAAGCGGGTCAGATTCGGGACATGATTCAGAATCACATGCTTCAGCTGTTATGCCTGATTGCCATGGATCCCCCTTCTGATCTATCCGCCGACAGTATCCGTGATGAAAAGGTAAAAGTACTAAAAGCTCTTCGCACAATTACACCGGACATGATGGAAAGTTACGTTGTGCGCGGCCAATACACAGCGGGTACCAGTATTGGAAAGCCGGTTCCCGGATACCTGGAAGAAGAGGGAGCCAACAAGAGAAGTGAGACTGAGACTTTTGTGGCACTGAAAGTGGAAATTGACAACTGGCGCTGGTCAGGTGTTCCATTTTATATACGTACGGGCAAGCGCCTACCGGAAAAGCTGTCTCAGATTATTATTCATTTCAAACCGGCTCCCCACTATATTTTTGATCCTGACCAAAAACATCTGGCGAACAACAAACTGATCATCCGTTTGCAGCCGGACGAAGGCATGTCACTCAAAATACTCACCAAAGATCAGGGGTTGCACAAAGGTATGCGGCTGCGACAGGGGCCTCTGGAGCTGACGTTTTCAGAGACCTTTGAATCCGAGCGGATCCCTGATGCATACGAACGTCTGTTGTGGGAAGTTATGAAAGGTAACCAATACCTGTTCGTGCGGCGCGACGAAGTTGAGTATGCCTGGCGCTGGGTGGATCAGATTATCCGGAACTGGAGTGACGGCGGTGATCCGCCCAAGCGATACGCTGCAGGAACCTGGGGTCCGGTAGCCTCCATTGCGATGATTACCCGTGATGGAAGGAGTTGGTATGAAGATGCCTGATATAGTTTGGCCTGCCGGGGTGGAGTTTCACTCTGGTGAGTCAGCGCAACAGATGGCTATGATGCTTGCCGGCACGGTCGCAGAGTTTCTCAAAGGCCGGCTTTTGGTGGCGAAACGTGCAAGTCTTGCGGTTTCCGGTGGGTCTACGCCTCTGCCATTTTTCCATGCGCTGTCCCTCAAAGACCTGGACTGGAGCCGGGTTGATGTTGTGCTGGCAGACGAACGCTGGGTGGATGAAACCGATGCGGCAAGTAATACCCGGCTTGTAAAAGAAAATCTGCTCCGGAATAACGCAGAGGCGGCGACGTATTTTCCTTTGAAGCAGCCGGGGAATACCCCTCAGGAAGGTTTGGAGTCAGTCAGCGCTGGGCTGGCGACCCTGACTCGTCCGCTTGATGTGCTGATTTTGGGTATGGGGAATGATGGCCATACGGCGTCCCTGTTTCCGGATGCCCCTGAGCTTGTTCGTGCTATGGACATAGACAACCGGGAAGTGGTTGCTGCTATGACGCCGCCATCGCAGGTACAGCCGCGCATCACACTAACCTACGCTTTTATGCGCGATGCCCGCTTTACAGCACTTCACCTTAAAGGAGATGACAAGCTGGAAACGCTGCAGCAGGCTTTGAGACAGCCGGATCGTCTGTCCGCTATGCCTGTGCGCGGCTTCCTTAAACCCGGCTTACAGGTCTTCTGGAGCCCTTGAGTCCTTTAAATTACCTACGGAGAGATGTATGAGCCAGGTGTCGGGCTTTCACCGCGATCGGATCAGGTCTGTCTTGGAGGCTTCACCATTGATGCCTGTTATCACTATAAAGCATCCTGATGACGCCGTACCGCTATGTCAGGCCCTGTTTGATGGCGGGATTCGGGTGATGGAAATAACCCTGCGCACGGAGTATGGGCTCAAAGCGATTAAAAGCGTGCGCGAAGCTATCCCTGAAGCCTGGGTAGGTGCTGGAACGGTGACATGTCTTGCTCAGTATCGCCAGGCAGAAACCGCAGGTGCCCAGTTCATCGTTACTCCTGGTGTCACTGAAGCGCTTCTTGAGTTTGCTCTGACTTCCGAGGCGCCTCTTTTACCTGGTATTTCAACAGCCTCCGAACTTATGCTCGGTTACGGTATGGGATATCGTGAATTTAAATTTTTCCCGGCAGAAGTAGCGGGAGGATCTCCCGCCCTGAAAGCCTTTAGTGGCCCGTTCCCGGACGCAACCTTCTGCCCGACGGGGGGAATCCGCCGGGACACAGCCAGGGACTATTTGTCCTTGAATAATGTGCAGACTGTTGGTGGCAGTTGGCTAACGCCAGCGGACGTTGTTGCCAGGAAAGATTGGGCGAAGATCACCGACATCGCCCGGGGTAGCCTTTCAGAGATCAGCTGATCTCTGAACCGACCCGCACAATTTTCATTGTGTTGGTTCCACCTTGGGCATTCACGTAATCACCTTTGGTGATAACTACCAGGTCGCCCTTGCTTACCACTTTCCGGTTAACCAGCTCCGCTATTGCCAGCGCGTTGGTTTGCTCATTCAGAATCTTTGCCGAATCAAATGGAATTGTTTGAACACCACGATACATCGCAACCCGGTGCTGGGTGGTGTGGTGCCGTGAATATGCAAAGATCGGCAGGCTGGACTTGATGCGGGACATCAGCCTGGGTGTCGCACCCGTTTCCGTCATGCAGATGATAGCCGTGACACCATTCAGGTGATTTGCCGCATACATGGCGGACAAAGCAATGGCTTCGTCGACAAGCTCCATGCTTTCGTGAATCCGGTGATTGGACTGGTGCATCGTCGGATGCTTCTCTGCACCGATACATATGCGCACCATGGCTTCTACAGCTTCTACCGGATAATCACCCACTGCGGTCTCTGCAGACAACATAACCGCATCTGTGTAGTCCATCACAGCGTTCGCCACATCAGACACCTCGGCCCGGGTTGGCATAGGGCTGGTGATCATGGATTCCATCATCTGGGTTGCGGTAATGACGGCGCGATCCAGTACCCGTGCGCGGGCAATAATATGTTTCTGCACACCTACCAGTTCCGCATCTCCGATTTCGACGGCGAGATCGCCGCGAGCCACCATTACCACATCTGACGCCTCGATAACCGCATCCAGTGCGGCAACGTCGTGGGCAAGTTCTGCACGCTCGATTTTTGCGACCAGGCCGGCATCGGAGCCGGCTTCCTTGAGGAGCCGGCGAGCCGTGTGCATATCTTCGGCAGTGCGGACAAAAGATACCGCGACATAGTCGGCCCCAAGGCGTGCAGCTGTGATAATATCCTGCTTGTCTTTCTCGGTCAGCGCATCGGCAGAAAGCCCACCGCCACGTTTGTTGAGGCCCTTGTTGTTTGAGAGCGGGCCGCCGATCAGAACAGTGGATGTAATGCTGTGTTCAGCAACTGACTGTACTTCCATTTCGATGCGGCCATCGTCCAGAACAAGAATGTCCCCTGGCGTAACGTCATCAATGAGCTGCTCATAATCAATGCCTACACGCTCGTCCGTACCTGCTTCCTTGTCCATTGCGGCATCCAGGACAAAAGTTTGCCCTGCTTTCAGGATAACTTTATTGTCAGTAAAGCGGGCAATGCGGAGTTTGGGTCCCTGCAGGTCTGCAAGCAGGGCAACAAAACGGCCTTGAGCGGCGGCTGCCTGACGAACCCGTTGTGCGCGGTTGATGTGTTCTTCTGCGCTGCCGTGGGAAAAGTTGAGGCGGGCGACATCAATACCTGCGGCTATAATGGCAGCCAGCGATTCGGAAGAGTCTGTGGCGGGGCCTAAGGTAGCGACAATCTTGGTACGCCTGAGCATGTTGTTATCCTTCAAGGTTTGATAGGTAGTAAATGTATCAACAAATTATGACTTAATTATGACATAAGGGTGATGATAGCAAAAAAAGAACGTAAAATTACGTTCTTATGTCATTAAATCTGCTTTGAGCAAAGGAGCCTGATATGCATGCTGTCGTAGACAGAGTCACCCGGCGAATCATCGATCGCAGTCGACTATCCCGGCAGAATTATCTGGCTCGAATGACTGAACTGAAATCCCGCTCACCGCATCGCAATGTGCTTTCCTGCGGTAATCTTGCCCACGGTTTTGCTGCCTGTCATCAGGATGACAAAGACACACTGAAGCTGATGAGCAAAGCCAACGTGGCCATAGTGTCAGCATACAATGACATGCTCTCTGCGCATCAGCCCTACGCTACCTTTCCGGATATTATCCGCGAAGCTGCTCATGGAATGGGCTCTGTGGCTCAGTTTGCCGGCGGCACACCCGCCATGTGTGACGGGGTAACCCAGGGGCAGCCAGGCATGGAGCTCAGTCTGTTTTCACGGGATACCATCGCCATGAGCACCGCAGTCGCTCTGAGTCACAACATGTTTGATGCCACGCTCTTGCTGGGCATCTGTGACAAGATAGTTCCCGGGCTGTTGATTGGTGCCCTGAGTTTCGGTTATTTGCCCGGTATCCTTGTACCCGCAGGCCCTATGCCATCAGGACTGCCAAACAAGGAGAAACAGCGTATCCGTCAGCTTTATGCCGAGGGGAAGCTGGGCAAAGACGAACTGTTGGAGGCTGAAAGCAAATCCTATCATAGTCCGGGCACCTGCACCTTTTACGGAACAGCCAACAGTAATCAGCTGCTGGTTGAGGTCATGGGACTGCATCTTCCGGGAGCGGCGTTCGTAAATCCAGATACACCATTGCGGGATCAACTGACACGGGCTGCAACGGAACAGGTTATCCGTTTGTCCAGGCCTCAGGGCGGCGAGCTGGGTCTGGGAGATATGATTGACGAGAAAAGCATCGTCAATGCACTGGTAGCACTTCTGGTGACCGGGGGCTCCACCAATCACACGCTGCACTGGGTTGCAATTGCCCGCGCCGCTGGCATCGTGATTGACTGGAATGACTATGCGGAGCTGTCTTCTGTAGTTCCATCCATGACTCGTATTTACCCCAATGGAGAGGACGATGTGAATGCCTTTCATGATGCCGGAGGCACACCTTTCCTGATTCGTGAGCTCCTTGATGCTGGCTACCTGCACAACGATGTTGAGACGGTTGTCGGGCATGGTCTTGAACGATATACCCGCACACCTGCGATGGACGGTGACAGGCTGGTCTGGCAACCCGCGCCTTTGAAGAGCCTGCACCCGGATGTATTGAGTACGGCTTCTGAACCCTTCGCGCCCGACGGCGGGCTAAAGGTGCTCGATGGCAATCTGGGCCGGGGAGTTATCAAGGTATCTGCCGTTGCGCGGGAACATCACAAAATTGAAGCTCCGGCGGTAGTATTCAATGATCAGAACGAGCTTAAGGCCGCCTTTGATGCCGGCGACCTGAACAAGGACTGTATCGTGATCGTTCGGTTTCAAGGCCCTAAATCAAACGGCATGCCTGAACTGCACAAGTTGACACCCTATCTTGGAGTATTGCAGGACCGGGGATTCAGGGTTGGTCTGGTAACTGATGGCCGGATGTCGGGGGCGTCGGGGAAGGTTCCGGCGGCAATTCACGTTTATCCTGAAGCGCTTGAGGGAGGGCCTCTGGCACGGGTTCGTGACGGTGATCTGATATCTCTGGATGCTGACAAGGGAACTTTGTCAGTTGTTGTCGATGAGGCAGAATTTGCAGAGCGTGAGCCGGCCAGGCCGGATTTGTCTGCCTATCATCAGGATTATGGCAGAGAACTTTTTGGCTGGATGCGGCGTTCTGTGGGCACGGCTGAAGAAGGAGCCTGTGTTTTCTGGAATCATGAAGCATGAATTCTGCCGGTTATGCGTTGGTCGGCGATATCGGTGGGACCAATGCCCGTTTTGGCCTCAAAGAGCCTGGTAGTGTCCGGCCCCGGGCGATTGAGATTTTATCGTGCGGGGATTACGCCACTCTTGATGATGCAATAGAGCGTTATCTGAAAAAGGTGGGTGTTGGCTCAGTGCGCGAAGCATGCCTGGCCGTCGCCTCTCCGGTGTGCGGTACTGCCGTGAAAATGACGAATAGCAGTTGGCAGTTTGATACAGAAAGCGTGCGCCGGAAATTTGGCTGGGCAGGGTTCAAGGTAATTAATGACTTCACTGCGATGGCCCTGGGGGTTCCCCATGTTGTGGAAGAAAATCTGGTTCACGTTTGTGGTGGTCCGGGCGAGGGCTGCCGTCCACGGCTTGTCATTGGTCCGGGTACAGGTCTCGGTGTATCCGGCCTGGTTCCGGTCAAAAATGGCTGGATCCCTTTGGTGACTGAGGGTGGGCATGTAGATTTTGCTCCTGCAGATGACACAGAGATGGCTATTCTGAGAATTCTCAAAGCGAGGTTCGGGCGGGTGTCTGTGGAGCGGATTTTATGCGGTGAGGGACTGCTGAACCTCTATCGTGCGCATGCCGGGATTCAGGGTGTAGTTGCGCAGCTTCCCACGCCAGAGGCAATTACAACGGCAGCAATGACATCGAATGATTCACTGGCGCGGCATACTCTCAATCATTTCTGCGAGTTGCTTGGCAGGGTGGCGGGCAATGCGGTTCTGACGCTTGGAAGTACCGGAGGTGTGTATTTGTGTGGAGGTATCCTGCCAGGGATGCAGGATTTCCTTCTTGCCAGCCGGTTTCAGCAGGGTTTCGAGGATAAGGGACGCATGCGCCCCCTGCTGGAATCCACGCCGGTTTACCTTGTAACCGAGCCTTGTACAGGTCTTCTGGGCGCAGCGGAGGCTTTGGATAACCCTGAAGTACAGGGTTTCGGGAAAACGCATTTTATGCAATTGCCGGGATGACCCAGAGACAATGAACAATACTCTTGATTCGCTGCCTTTTGACGAACTTGTCCGTCGGGTACGTGCCTGTACTATTTGTGCGGAAGCCTTGCCATTCGGGCCCCGACCGATTGTACAGCTGTCACCGGCGTCGCGAATTCTCGTGGTGGGGCAGGCTCCGGGAAGGCGGGTGCATGAAACAGGTCTGCCATTCAATGATCCCAGTGGGGATCGTCTTCGGCAGTGGATGGGCATCACGCGGGAAACATTTTACGATGACCAGAAACTGGCAATTCTTCCCATGGGGTTCTGTTATCCCGGTACAGGGAAGTCCGGTGATTTACCGCCGAGGCCTGAATGTGCGCCCGCCTGGCGTAAGGCCTTGCTGGACCGCTTGCCCAATATCGGGCTCACTCTGGTGATAGGTCAGTATGCCCATGCCTGGCACATCCCGGGCGGTAAGAAATCCGTTACGGAAAATGTCAGGAACTGGCGTCATTATTGGCCAGAATTGTTGCCCATGCCCCATCCCAGCCCGCGTAATAATCTGTGGTTGCGCCGGAATCCCTGGTTTGAAGCTGAGGTGATTCCTGAGCTTCAGACTCGGGTTGCCAGGCTTTTTTCTGTTGAGGATGACAGGTAGTTTTCCAGTGCCTGAGTCTGTATTCCGGATGCGTAAAGCCCTTGCTTGGTGCGACGCCAGAGTATGTCCTCTGCTGTCATTGCCCATTCCCGTGATACGAGATAATCCACCTCTTTCTGGTACAGGTTGCCGGTAAAAAGAGTACCCATATCCTCAACGGAAGTGGTGCCGTCCAGAATGTTTCTGCATGCCGTGCCATAAGTTCTTACATAACGCTGCGCAAGCGCCGGAGGCAGCCATGGGAATTCTTTTTTCAGCTGAACCTGCAGTGATGCTTTGCTGTTGAAGTTTCCACCCGGCAGCACAGCATCATGGGTCCAGGGAGTGCCCGCAGTAGGAAAAAACTCACAAAGCTTGTCTGTTGCGACCTCTGCCAGCTTCCGGTATGTGGTTATTTTGCCACCGAAGATTGACACCAGTGGTGCCTGGCCGCCGTCGTCATCAAGTTCATAGGAGTAATCCCGTGAGGCTTTCTGTGCATCTTCCTCATCATCAATGAGCGGTCGTACTCCGGAATAGGACCAGACAATGTCTGCGGGGGTTATCTGGTGCCGGAAATAAGTGTTTACAATCTTCAGCAGGTAGTCGATTTCATCCTGTGAAATGCGGGCGAGAGATGGATCCCCTTCGTAGTCGACGTCAGTCGTGCCTATCAGGGAAAACTGTTCTTCATAGGGAATGACAAAGACTATACGTTCATCTTCGTTCTGCAGAATATAAGCTTCATCATTGATGTTCAGTCGGGGAACAACAATGTGACTGCCTTTTACCTGACGGATCTGTTTCGGGGCCGGGGCGGTAATTGTGCCTGCAAAAAGCTGACTGGCCCAGGGGCCCGCTGCGTTCACTAACGCTTTTGAGGTGATCTCTGTTTCTGTGCCTGAAGTGCTGTCTTGTAACCTTATAGTCCAGCCGCCATTCTCACGAAAGGCCTTGGTGCAGCATGTTCTGGACCGGATAGAGGCTCCCAGCTGTTCAGCTTTGCGAGCCATGAGTACAACCAGGCGAGCGTCATCTACCCAGCCATCAGAGTACTCGAACCCTTTGGTGATCTCCGGTTTCAGGGGGCTGTCACTGCCAAAAGTGATGGACCGTGAACCGGGCAGCAACTCCCGCCTTGCAAGGTGGTCGTAAAGGAAAAGGCCTGTGCGAATCATCCAGCCCGGGCGCAGGTGCGGCTGGTGGGGGAGTCGGAAACGCATGGGCCACATAATGTGGGGGGAGTTGCGCAAAAGGGCTTCACGCTCGGCCAACGCTTCCCGAACTAACCTGAATTCATAGTGTTCCAGATAGCGCAAGCCACCATGAATCAGTTTGCTGCTGTTGGACGAAGTAGCAGAGGCCAGGTCGTTCATTTCGCAGAGCAGGACTTTCAGGCCCCGCCCTGCGGCATCCATGGCAATTCCGGTGCCATTGACGCCACCTCCTATAACGACAACGTCGAACGAGTGCTGCTGCAAAGATGAACCTCCGCCAGAAAGTTTTATTACAGCTATTGTGCCTGAAATACCTGCTGTATTGTTACAGACTCAGTGGCTTGCCAGCCTCTCGGCGTCGGGCTTCCCACTCTTCCCGGGTTTGAACAGCGTTATCGCCCGGCATTGACTCGACAATGCTGAAGTAATCCGAGCCGAACGGATCAGCCAGAATCGTTTCCCGGGGTTTGACTTTGACCACATAAACGGACTGAACATTCTGGTGGTCAAAATCACGCCAGTACTGCTCATCTTTCAGGAATGTGTACCTGTGTCCCTCGAGAGCGCGAATCAATGACTGAGTGTTAGTAGTTCCCGCACGCTCCACGGCATCCTTGTATTGATAAACAATGCTGTAGGCCGACGCCGCAGCGGTGGACGGGCGCATTTCATAGCGTTTTGAGAAGGTTTCCACAAACTCTTTGCCGCGAGGGTAGTCCAGCTCGTAGGGCACGTTCCATACCCAGGGGCTGCCGCCGACAACACCTTCCATAATGGTTGGGCCAACCTGACGGGCCATGCCCAGAGTCAGGTTCGGTACAACCACCTGCATTTTTTTGGTCAGACCCATTTCGTAGGCCACGTTAAGTGCGCGAACCATGTCTTCTCCAAACAGCACCAGCATCAGCACTTTGGCACCGCTTGCGTCGGCCTGGCTCAGGGCCTTCTGAAAATCGTTCACAAAGGCTCTGGGAAACGGGGTTTTTACACCGGCATGGCGCTCAGTATCTTCGGTATCGGTAAATTTGCGCACCGATTCTTCAACTGACCAGCCCCATGTATAGTCAGCAGTAATGTAGAAGTAGTCATCATCGGCGTGGTTGCGGTTCAGATATTGGCTGAGAACCTTGGCGGTCATCCAGGCGTTGTAAGGCTCCCGGAACATATGGCTATGAGCTTCACTGCCGGTCGTCGCGTTGGAATAGGTGAGGGTGCCAAAATAGAGCCGGTTGCGGTCACGTGCTGCCTTGCCTGAGGCAATAGCGACGCCGCTGGATACACCGCCAAACACCATCTGGGCGCCTTCCACGTCAATCAGCTCTGCAGTATTTTTCGCTCCCTTTGCTGGATCACTCCGGCTGTTGCGGATAACGAGTTCAAGTTGCTGCCCTCTTAAACCGCCTGCCTGATTGATCTCATCCACAGCAAGAAATGCACCCAGCCGCTGTTGCAGGCCCTGATCCTTGTAGCGGCCGGTCTGGGGATAGTTCAGGCCGATTTTGAGAGTTTCTGCGGCAACTGTGCTTGCAGCAAGGATGAGCAGGCATGCTGCAAAGAGTGCTTTTCCGGGATTCATGAAAACTCCGTTTGCTTTTATTAGGTGTCACGCGAAGAGCAGGCACCCTGGCTATTATTGTTTATCAGGCGACTGTCTACCGTTCAGGGAGAAGGACAACCTTGCATAGGATTATAATCACGGCAAGCAGACTAAAGTGGAAATTCACGTAAAAAATTGTACGCTTGCACCCTTACCGACATGAGCCATACTTCTCTTGCCGGCGAAAGCAGGAGCAATAAAACTCAGGAACCCGGGAGGAGCCATAAATGTCGGGCAAAAATGCTTTAGGTGAAACTATCGCCTGGCAGACAGGTCATTGTTACCTTGGTGAGGTTCTGGTCGCGCGTACATCGATGGGTGTCTGTGCCGTGTTACCAGGTGGATCTCCGGAGGAGCTGGTTGTGGAACTCGCCCGTCGATTCCCGAATGCCATACTTGAACATGCTAATAATTCCCGGGCTGACTGGTTTTCTGATGTTATGAATTACCTGATTGACAGCCGCAAGCCGCTGTCAGTGCAGCTTGACCTTCGAGGTACGGATTTCCAGTGCAGAGTCTGGCGTGCACTCCAGGAGATCCCCTCTGGCAGTTCCGCCAGCTATGGGGAAATTGCCCGGCGCATGGGGATACCTTCAGCTTCAAGAGCTATAGCCGGTGCATGTGCTGCCAATCCGTTGGCTGTTGTTGTTCCATGCCATCGGATCCTTCGTAGCGATGGCAGCCTTTCCGGGTATCGCTGGGGGGTCAAGCGTAAGCAGGCAGTATTAAGTCACGAGCAAGGGTTGTCCGAGCGTTAATGAAAATAAACAAATTCATGAAGTCCCTGGCAAACAGTCATGAGACCAGTTTTTGGCCACTCCTGTGGTTTCTGTTACTGGTTTTGTCGTCGTCTGAAGCCCATGCCCAATGGTACAAGTACTCGGACACCGCGATGACAACGCCGGTGGAGCTGGAATTCTGGTTCAGTGATCAGAGTGCAGCGGATGCCGTGGCTGAAGAAGTTCTGGCGGTATTTCATCAGGTTGACAGGAACATGAGTCGTTATCGGGAAGATTCCGAACTCTCCGGTCTTAATCGCCACGGGGCAGATAACCCGGTAAAGGTCAGTCCCGGTCTTTTTCGGGTATTAAAAAAAGCGCGTGAAGTGTCCGAACTCAGCGGCGGGGCATTTGATGTCAGCTTCGGATCCGTCGGCTATCTTTACGATTACAGGGCGCACCAGCAACCATCAGAGGAAGATATCCGGTCGCGGCTTGGTCGTATCCATTATCAGGACGTGGTCCTGAATGAGGATGCACATACGGTTTTCTATCGTCAGAAAGGCCTGTTAGTTGATCTTGGAGGCATTGCCAAAGGTTATGCAGTAGATCTGGGTATTGAACGCCTTGTGCGCGCAGGCGTTCGCCACGCGCGGCTCAGCGCCGGTGGTGATTTGCGTCTCTTGGGGGACAAACGTGGAACCCCATGGATTGTGGGTGTCCGGGATCCGCGCTCGGAAGATCGTAGTGCTGTTGTGCTACCACTGGAAAATGTCGCCATATCCACGTCAGGTGATTATGAGCGGTTTTTTATCAATGATCAGGGTGAACGTGTTCATCACATACTTTCGCCAGGCACTGGTAAATCTGTACGTGGAGTGCAAAGCGTTACGATTATTGGTGACAATGCGCTGACAACGGACGGGTTGTCTACTGCAGTTTTTGTGCTGGGGCCTGAGAAAGGTCTCGAGATGATCGAAAGGCTACCCGGTATCGATGCGATTATCATAGATGATAAGCGGGTAATGCACTTTTCTGAGGGTTTGGCACCCCCGGAATCATGAAGCTGATGCCGGGGTGCCCGATCGGCGTGTCAGGATTGAGGCGGAATTGTACCGCTGACGATATTTTCAAAAGCAATTAGCCTGTCCTGACTGGCTGCATTGCCCAGTCCATGGCCCATAAACGTTGAAGCGAAGTCCCCCTGTTCACCGTGCAGTGCCATGTAATTGAGCAAAACGGTCTGGACGAGCTGGTTTACGTTATTTGCAGCCGGGCTTGATGCTGTTTCCACGGAGCCATCAGCACGCATGAAGCCAATCTGGTTACGTGCGGCAACCGGGCGCCCGGCCGGGTTGTATACGAGGAAAAATGAAGCGGCGGTCTGCTGGTTATCACCGGTCCACTCGCCTTTGCCACGGCCGTCCTCAGAATCATCGATCCGGCCGTTACTGGAGTTGGATCCATCACTGAATACATACAGCATCAGTGGCATTCCTACCCGTGCAGCGTATTCCAGGCACGCACCCATGCATCGGCCAGCCTGTTCATCCCTTCGTTCACCTGTTGCCCGCTCGCCAGTGTGATAATCATAGCCACCCATGGTGATGGTGCCAGCTCCTGCATAGCCGTTAAGCACCAGCTTCATGACAGAGGCTGTTTTGCGGAACTCGCTGTTACTATCGAATTCTGCGCTTGAAAATATTCCACCTGGTCCGACGATGTCGGTATCGGCCATAGGGTCGAGTGCTGCCGGATTGCCGAAGCGGTCTGCAAGGTCGGCGCTCTTGATATAGCCACAGCGAACCAGTTCTTTTACCGCTTCATCTGTAGTGATGCGGGTATTCACCTTGCTCATTTTTTTGTCGCTGATGCGCTGTATGGATTCCATAACCGCTACAGCATCTTTCTGGTCAAGAATGCCAATCAGATCACCCACGTCTACCAGGCCGGTTACATCGGATGGCCGGTCAATCTTGGTGGGTCTTACCTGGGGATTGATCAGACTCATGGGTGCCAGAGAGTTACCTCCGGATTCAGTACTTCGGGAGCCGACCAGGGAAAGTAAAGACCCATCCGCGCCGGCTTTGTGGATGCCGTACATGGGGTTGTGCGGATTGTTGCCAGTGTCGTTTTCTGAACGTGCGGCGATGATTGCGCCATTAGTAGCGGCACGGGTGCCAGCGCTGGTGCTTTGCTGGATGCCGCGCAGAAATGCACTGTCGGAATGGAATGCCAGACCCATTTCTTCATTCACAAAGGCAGGGTCGTTTGGCAGCATGTCACCGGGCAGACCCAGTTTGCTATAGCCCGCGGTGCTCAGAAAGTCCATCTGACCACCGGATTTGCCCAGTAGTACGTTGGAGCCGGCAATGCTGGCCCCGCCTGCCAGATCAAAACAGATAAAGGGGATCTTGCCTGCGCCCTGTACAGCAATGCCGCAACTGTTCTTCAGGCCTTCCAGATCCGGAGAAAGTGCAGCAGCCGCCATCCTGGGATTTGCGAACAAACTGAACAACGACGCACCAAATACGGTTGCAGTGCCGGCCATCATGCCCTGAGCAATGAATTCCCTGCGCGTACGTGGCCGCGAGTGATCATCGTGTAAGAGGGGCTCTCCATTGGCCAGGGGCCGTTTACGGGATTTACGAATAAGCATGAGCGTTGTCCTCTACTGAACAAGGGTGGTGGCGCTGCCAAGCACAGCGGCACAACTTGCTTTAACAATCGTTTCGGTGCGGTCGTTTGAACAACCGCCAGTGCCACACTGGGACAGCTTGTCAATCAGGCTGCTCAGTTCTGTTTCAATTTCCAGTGCGGCCGGCTGTGTAGCCAGATTTTCACCCACAAAACGCTCTAACAGCCGGTCGGTGATCAGGCTCTTTCCTCCATGATCAAAGGCTGATCCGGCAGGTGCAGCGAAATCAAAGCCAGGGAAAAAGGCCGCTCGTGCCACACCATCCGAGACAAGTGCATCGCAATACTGAATTGCCATCTGGGTGACAGCCATCTGGTGAGACGATAAAAAACCGCCAATATTTTCAACTGTTGGTAGCTGCTGCTTGACGGTATTGAAAGTGTTCAGGACAGCTGGCTGAGTTTTCGCGACACCGGTCATGCGGGCCATGGACTCATTGATCTCGTCAAAAGTCTTAAGGCCAATGTCTGATGAGGCAGGCAGGTCCGGTGGTGACTCAACACTGGGCAGCGTGGGCTCTGTACGTGAATAGGTGGTGCTGCCCAGGCGGTCAAACGTCAGGAAAAACTCGTCGGTTTCAGGGCCGTTTTCCAGAGCTATTATAGTACCCAGGCGGGATAGTGGCTGGCCTGTTCCGGGTTCGTAGAACTCGCTGTCGAGAACCACGTCCAGATTAGCCCAGGCCTGGCCGACAGCAGCCTCTTTGCCATTGATCCCAAGGCGCATACCCTGAAGCGGGATGCTGGAAGGCTCGACTGTTTCATCGAGGCTTATAAAAAACGGGCTCGTGAAACGATAGCTGAAGCTGTCGAACTGACTGACTTCGAAAACAATGTAGCTTTCGTCCAGATCAACAAGATCAGATACGCTGAACAGCAGGAAGAACTTCTGGCCAACACCTACTTCAAAGTTGGCCTGAACCTGCTCGGGAGTCAGCGCCCGGTTATGGATGGCGACCAGACGAATGACGCCCTGCCAGGCCGAGTTACCATCGGTTTCATTGCCCAGAACCAGGGCAAAGGTGTCGTCCCACTCGGAGAGCAGGCCTGGATCGTCAGGGTCAATATCTCCGGACGGTTGGCCGTTTACAAAGATCTGCCGGCCGGTTCCAGGGGAATAGTTTACGACAACGTGTTGCAAGGTCGCCTGCAGGAGTTTATCGCCATCCTGTGTTGCGAATGGAGTGTTTTCATCGCTGGTAGTACTGCGGTGTAAAACTTCATAGCGTTGCAAAGACTGGCTCAGCGTCATGTTACGCGTGGTGGCGGAGCCGGAATAAGTAACAATTCTGGCGTCTTCCTGAGTGATATTGCCGGGGGCCACCCAGGCTTCGATAGCGTATTCACCGGTACCTGTCAGCAGTGTGTACAGCTTGCTGCTGTCTGCGGTGGAGCCCTGAGCTTTGCCGGCAGGCACAGTACCACCCTGGTCAGTTTGCACGGGCGGGCCCATGTCTATACCCCATCCTCCGACCCAGTCCACATTCCCGCTGAGTGTCAGGTTGAGGGCAGGGGACACACCGCTGGTATCGAATGCTGTCTGGCCTTCACCGGCCTTGAACTCATAAAGAGCGATGATATTTTCTTCAAAGCGCCCGCCTGAGTTGGCCAGAAGGCCATCACTGTCCAGGACCAGGGCTTTACTGGTCACCAGGTTTGGATCGACCGGCTGGAGTTCCTGCAGTGCGGACAGCTCCAGTATTTTTGTTTCCATAAGGGCTGCATCATTCGCACAGTCAGCCGACCAGCAATTGTGAGCGTCAAACGCCAGTCGCACCACCAGACGTGAATTGGCTGGTGTGTTCAGGTTAATCCGGCTCCTGGACTGCTCATATGCGGTTTCAACATTGCTGCTGGCAATATAAGGAGTCTGTCCGCTGTCTCCATGGCAGTCGCTGCAGAAGTCCTGCAGCACCGGGTAGACGGTGTTGCTGAAGTCAGTAGAGTCGGCAGGCAGGCTAACCGTATTCCCGGGATCCTTGATGGCTGGTGCATTAAGTTCTATGGTCTTGGCCGAGTTTGACGTACCTCCGGCCCAGTTCGAAATGTAGGTGGTGAGAATATCCGCACAGGCGGACTCACTTGTTGTCCAGCAGTTGTGGCCGCCGGCAACCTTGGTAACCATCAACGACTGGGAAGGGTCGGACAAATTTACGATCGTATTGGCCTGGGCGTAGGCCGTGTTGATATTCTGGCTGTCGACAAATGTTGGCGACTGTCCTCCGGTGCCGTGGCAGGAGCCACAGCGGTTGTCTTGTACGAGGTTGTCCCAGACACTGAGCTTGAAGTTTTGTACGTCTTCACTCGCCGCCGCTGGCCCGGCGTAGTTAGCAGCTCCGGAATTGGACGCCGTATTTGGCAGGGCCTCGGTAGATTCGCCTCCGCATGCACTGAGCAGGAGAGCGCTCATGAGCAGCAGGGTGATAGTTGCCGCTGAACGCAGGCCGTTTTGTTGTTGACGGATCATTGTTGTCATTGAGCTCTTACTCCCCGGCACAGTAGACGGCAGATTCTGCGAATACCTGCTTCAGGTCGAAACCTTTGGTCCTGAAGCTGGTTACCATCGCTGCGATCTGGTTATGATCATCGCTGTCCGAAGGCGGTCGAAGACACACGTTCCTGAACACTTTTTCCACCTGGCATTCTGCAAAAGCACTTGAGTAAGCCCACTCCTTGCCCAGACTTTTAGCTCCATTTCCAAAGCCGTCCAGGCTCTCATCCCATCCCAGCCGGCGGTTAACACCTTGCCGCCAGTAGTTGTCCCATCGGTCGTCTGGAGTTACATAGCCTGGCTCAAACGTGGTCGAGTTTATGTGATACTTTGCCTGTACCCGCGATTTGGTGTCGGGATCTATGTCGTTGACGGTGTTGTAAACCAGCCTGCCAAGAGCTCCATCCGGATCACTGTCCGGGTCGAAGTCATAGTCGTAGTAGGCAAAGGCCTGGGTCATGGGGTCCATACCTGTGTGACAACCCACACAGTTGTTCAAAAACACTCTGCTGTCACCACCGGGGCTTCTGGAAACATCCTGGCGAATCCTGTCCGGGGGCAGGGATACATCAGCAACCTGTTCCAGATCGCTGCACATGTGATTGATCAGGGTAAAACGGAACATCGCCCGGTTGGTGCCGGCGCTGAAAAATGCTCTGGCTGCTGCGCGCGACGTAATTACTCCGGCGGTGGCGCTGGATGGAAGTCCGTTGAAAGCAGACTGGTTTACCCGCTGGAGAGCGTCTTTAAGAGGTGCGCCACTTTCCTCGAGTTCTTCGTAATGGGTGTTGTTGGATGGGGAGTATGAAGTCAGCCCGAGCCCTGAATCTCCGATATAGAGCACGTCGCCAAACAGCACCTCACGAAAATCTGCACCATCCCGTACCAGACCAATTACGGTTGCTGTGTAATCATTAAGTGGAACGAACGGCGTCATGTCCTCATTGGTCCAGGGCGCAGCAAAGTTCTTGAGGGTTGCATCGTAGAAGGCCGGGTCATCCATCGCCAGCTTTGCGGCTTCGAGAGCGTTCCCATCAGTAATATGATCTTCCATGACATCAAGAACAGAAGCGGACGGTGGTACGCCTGCAATCCTGTCGTGAATCCGCTTGGCCTGTTCCCGTGCACCTGCACCTGCAGTTGTGGCATAGGCGGTGATCAACAGAATCAGGAGTGACATACTGCATGCCTTGAATGCGCCTTGCTGCATTCTTTCCGGGGCTTTCATGTCGCTGTCCTCGATGGCTTGTTTTTTGGCTACGGCACAATAGGCGAATTTTACAATTGTTAATAGTTTATGCTTGCAATTAGCATCGAATTTGTGGGTTGGGCCACGCAATTACATTTGCTTACGTAAAATCCGTAGTGCTTTATTGGGCCCAGACTTAATTTATGTCATGAATTTCAATTACTGCAGGGTATTAATGCAGTTTTTTCCATTGGAGTCAGGGTGCGTGTCCCAAAAACCGAACAACATTATCATGGCCGGGTTGTGTCTTGCCTTGATTGCCATGCTTACCGGCTGTCTGTCCAGTAGTGATAGTCAACAAGAGGACCCGGTGGTTGTTGAGAACCCGGTTGCCTATATAAAGCGGCCTTTGTTGTTTGATGAGGACAGCGGGGCTCTGATTGAAGACAATCTGGCAGACCCCTCAGAGTTCCGGCCGGGAGCCCGTCTGTTCCTTAAAGCCAGTGCATCAATTGATGCGGTTGCGATTGATGTGTCTTCCCGTGCGTTTTCCGGCCCGGAGTTTCTGGATGATACCGGCCGCCTTCTCTATGACGTAAAAGATCTTCATGTTTCCCACGATGGTAACCGCGTTCTGTTTGCCATGCGGGCGCCAGAGATAGAAGGCGCAGATGAGGAAGATCAGCCCACCTGGAATATCTGGGAATACGATTACCCAACGGATCTGTTGCACAGGGTTATTACTTCGGATGTAACAGCCGGGGCTGGCCAGGATGTTGCCCCTGCTTATCTTCCGGATGGCAGGATTGTGTTCTCTTCAACCCGTCAGCGTGCTTCCAAAGCTGTGTTGCTGGATGAAGGCAAGGGCCAGTTTTCCGGTCTTGATGAAAACCGGGATGTTCCTGCATTTGTGCTGCACACAATGGACAGTGATGGCAGTAATATTCAACAGATTACATTCAACCAGAGTCACGATCTTGATCCTCTGGTCACGGATGATGGCTCAATTGTCTTCAGCCGTTGGGATAACGCCGGACAGACCGGCAATAACGGCGTTAACCTTTACCGTGTAAATCCTGATGGAACCGGGCTCGCTTATCTTTATGGCCGTCATTCCCATGACTCTGTCGAGGGCGCAGGCAATGTGCAGTATCTGAAGCCCCGCAAGACAGACTCGGGTGCTCTCCTGCTTCAGTTACGCCCCTTCGAAAGCGACGACTACGCATCAGTTCCGGCTTTGGTTGATGTCGCCGGTTATGTTGATGCAGTTCAGCGCATTGATGGCAGTGGGGGAGCTGGCCAGACCGCATTGGTTCCGGGTATTACTCTTGACGGCGAATTGTCATTGTCGGGACGCTATGGATCTGTCTCATCCCTGATGGATGGCACAGACAGATATCTTATGAGCTGGACGCCCTGCAGGCTCACAGAAGTTGCGTCTGGCCGGATCATGAGCTGCACTGAAGATCGGCTTGAGTCCGATGCTTATGTTCCTGCGCCGCCAGTTTATGGTCTTTGGCTGCTCGACCTTGCAAGCGGCACTCAGAGGCCGATAGTTGCGTCTTCTGAAGGTGAGCAGTTTGATGGGGCCGTGCTTTTGCGTGAACGCCCGCTCGAGACATTTATTCCCGAGGCCCAGGTTGTCGGAAAGGCAGCTCAGCTGGCCGATAGAGGGTTTGGTATTCTGCATGTTCGCAGTGTGTATGATATCGACGGAGTCGATACTGCACCGAATGGCATAGCAACTACTGCCAATCCTTTGCTGACTGCAGCAGCCGATCGTCCGGCGAGGTTTTTGCGCCTGGAGAAGCCTGTGTCCATGCCGGATGAGGATGTGCGCGATTTTGACAACAGTGCCTTTGGCCGTAGCCGCGGTCAGCTCATGCGGGAGATTCTGGGATATGTGCCCATAGAGCCCGATGGCTCAGTAAAAGTGGCCGTGCCGGCGAATGTGGCCTTTGCGGTGAGTGTGGTGGATGCTCAGGGGCGCAGAACCAGCTCTCGTCATCAGAACTGGTTATCGGTTAAGCCCGGCGAAACCCTGGAGTGCAAGGGCTGCCATAACCCCGCATCGCCTGTTTCACATGGCCGGCCAGACGCCAGCCCTGCATCTGTCTGGGCCGGTGCAGGCACAAACGGGCTGCCTTTTCCGGATACGGATCCGACACTGTTTGCAGATATGGGCGAAACTATGGCCGAGGTGTATGCCCGGGTGAAGGGTGTTCGAGAGCCGTCTCCTGATCCTGTATACCATGCCGGTGAGTGGGTCGATTTCGACAGCAGAGTTGCGGACAGGTCCCTGGCCTACGAAAACCTCGATACTCCACCGCCGGTTTCCGGTGCATGCGAAAATGAATGGGCGGCCAACTGCCGGGTAGTTATCAACTACGAGTCCCATATCCATCCGTTGTGGGGTTTGAGTCGTGAAATCCTGGACGAAAATGATCAGGTGATTGACGACTACACATGTACAGGTTGCCACACCAGTAGTGATGCAGCCGGAGCGCCTCTCGTTGCCGAGGCGCAACTGGATCTCACTGATGGTCCTTCAGACGCCGAACCACTGCACTTCAAGGCTTATCGTGAGTTGCTGTTTCCCGATAATGCGATGGAACTCAACCCGGGCGGAGTATTGGTGGACATAATGGTTGATACTGGTGATGTCCTGAGGGATGAAGAAGGTAATCCGATTCTGGACGAAGTGACTGGTCTGCCTACGCCTATTCTTGAACCTGTCCCGGTCAGAGAAAGCATGTCAGTCAATGGTGCCATAGCCAGCACCCGGTTTATGAGTGTGTTTAGTCCTGGTGGAACCCATGAAGATTTCCTGTCCGCTGCGGAGCTACGCCTCATATCCGAGTGGCTGGACATAGGTGCCCAGTATTACAACAACCCTTTCGCAGCTCCGGAAGACTGATCAGGAACCGACACCAGAACCATGCCCATTGCCTTTCTGATACTGACACTGTGTTTACCTGTTACTGCCTGGGCTGGCTGGCTTTGGGGGGAGGGTGAACCCGCGCCCAGGGTTCAGGTTGTCGAACCTTTTGTTGTGTGGCGGAGCGGCCCGGCGGTGGGTTATCCGGTTTTTCACGCCAGTGAAAAAGGGGAATGGCTGAGCCTGCTGCAACGCAAAACCGGCTGGATGAAAGTCCGTGATGATAAAGGCCGTGAAGGCTGGGTTGCAGTGGCGGCAATTGCTCAAACCCGGGATGCAACGGGCGAAGCTGTCAATCTCAGTGTGCCGGACGTGGAAGCATTCAGAAACCGGAACCTGGAAACCGGAATCATGATGGGGGAGTTTGATGGGGCTCCCGTAACCTCAGTGTATGGAGGCTGGTGGTTTACATCCAATCTGGCTGCCGAATTATGGGGCTCTCAGGTGCTGGGCAGCGCTTCGGAAATACTCATGGTGAATGCAAATATTGTGCATCAGCCATTTCCGCACTGGCGGGTTTCCCCATTTTTCACTCTTGGTGCGGGTCATATCTGGGTGGACCCGAAAGCTACACTCGCAGAGCCGGAGGAACGTGAAAACCCGGTCGGCCACGCGGGGTTAGGGCTGCGCGTTTATATAACCGATCGCTATTTTATCCGGGCCGAGTTCAAGGACTACAAAGTCTTTACCAGCCGATCAACCAACGAAGAAGCGACAGAATGGAAAATCGGACTAAGTATCTTTTTCTGACCGGGTTCTGCCTGGCTCAAGTCATAGCTTTTGCGCCTGATGTGTTTGCGGCGGAAAACGCTGATCGTGACGACCGGCCTTTGATTGAGCCTGACGTAAAACCTGTGCCGGTTGATGAAGCTCTGATCGACACCGAGAACTTTGAAATCGGAGCCTTCGCAGGCGTGCTCAATATTGAAGACTTTGAGTCGTCGTTTGTGTACGGAGGCAAGCTCACCTATCACTTGAGCGAATCGTTCTTTTTCGAGGCAGGAATCGGCTTTGCCGAGGGCGGCGAAACCAGCTTCGAAAACCTGGCGGGTAATGCAGAAGTGCTGACCGATGGCGAACGTGACTACCTCTATTACAACATTAACCTGGGCTACAACATCCTGCCCGGGCAGGCGTTTCTGACCGAGAACTACGCCTTTAACACGAACTTTTATTTGATTGCAGGCGCAGGTTCTACGGATTTCGCTGGCGATACCCGCTTCACCCTTAACGCTGGCGCGGGCTATCAGATTCTCCTGACCGACAGTCTTGCAATCCACCTGGGTGTGCGCCAGCACTACTATCGCATTGATGTAGTGGGTGCCGAGAAGACGTCCATGAACACGGAAATCAGTTCCGGACTGTCGGTCTTTTTCTGAATACAGGAGCCTTTAATATGAATAACCCTGTTACAAGTATTGCATTGGCACTTGCCCTGACTGGCGCCGTGTTCACGGCACAGGCTGATGCCATCAACGTTCCGGCTCCGGATTTCACGCTGGAGAGCCGTTCCGGGGATAACGTCCGGCTTGAAGACCATCGCGGTGAAGTGGTCATGCTGAACTTCTGGGCATCCTGGTGTGGACCATGCCGGCAGGAAATGCCTTTGATGGATGGCATTTACAGCCGTTACCAGGATCTGGGTTTTACGATTCTTGCGGTGAATGTCGATGAGAATCGCGACGAAGCGTTGCGTTTTCTGGACAAGGTGCCGGTTAACTACCCGGTACTGTACGACCCGGAAAGTTCGGTAAGCGAGCTTTACGAAGTACCGGCCATGCCGACAACCGTGATGATCGACCGTGATGGTACGGCCCGTTACATTCATTATGGCTACAAACCTGGCTATGAAGACGAGTATGAAGCTCAGATCAGAGAACTGGTTCGAGAGTGATTCAAAGGCAGGTAGGTGTTATGCGCAAATTAACCATGATCATGCCATTGCTGCTGGCGATGGTGCTGTCGGCTACTGCGGGCTGCAGTTCTGTCAAACCCTGGGTTAAGCCCTATGAAAGGGATCGCCTGGCTGACCCGATCATGAGCCTGAGCCGCCACGGCAAGGCAGATTCGTATATGCACCATGTTTACCAGGCCCGGGAATCTGCCCGCGGGGCTGAGGGCGGTTCGGGAGGTGGTTGTGGGTGTAACTGATCGCATTCGTCAGGCGCCTGTGTTGTGGGCTTTTCTCGTGTTCATGGTGTCGTACTCGTATGCTCGTGCGGCAACGCTGCCAGTGGATAGTGTGGATGTGCTTTACCACCGTTATGATGGTGGAGGCATGGTAATCGATGGTCCTGTGGTACTTGCACGCAAAAGTGTCGGGCCGCAGGTGTCGGTGACTGGCCAGTATTATGTGGATGCGGTATCAGCAGCCTCTGTAGATGTGCTGGCAACTGCAAGTGCTTATACCGAAGAACGCACAGAGTATACGGTTGGAGTTGACTATCTCTATGATCGTTCGATCATGAGTCTCGGCTTTACGAACAGCTCCGAAAACGACTTTGACGCCAATACTGTGTACTTCACTGTCAGCCAGGAATTCTTTGGTGGTATGTCTACGGTCACGCTTGGTTATGCCGAAGGCTGGGACGAGGTAGGCAGGATTGGCAATGACAACTTCAGTGAAGATGCTGATCGCCGTAACTTCCAGTTTGGTGTCAGTCAGGTGCTTACCCGCAACACATTGGTTGGGCTTGACCTTGAAGTGGTTACGGATGAAGGCTACTTGCAGAACCCCTACCGTCAGAACCGCTATCTGGACCCTGACGACGCAACCTCGTTTCTTTATCAGCCCGAACGCTATCCTGAGACCCGAACCAGTACCTCTGTGGCTGCCCGGGCCATCTATCATTTGCCATTCAGGGCCTCGATCCGCGGGGAATACCGGTATTTCAGTGATACCTGGGGCATCAAAGCCCATACGGTGGAATTGGGCTATGTCCACGCTTTGAATGAACGCTGGACCCTCGAAGGCTCGGTTCGCTACTACAGTCAGGGGGAAGCGGATTTCTATAGCGACCTTTTCCCTTATGAAAATTCTCAGACGCACCTGGCCAGAGACAAGGAAATGAGCTCCCTTTCGGGCACCACCCTTGGAACGGGGGCGGTATATGAGTGGAAGCAGACGTCCCTGCCGGGCATAAAGCGGCTGCAATTCAGTCTGCTGCTGGACTGGCTGAATTTTGACTATGACAACTTCCGGGATGTTACAGCTTCGGGCAGTTACCTGCCGGGTGAAGAGCCGCTTTATTCTTTTGATGCGCTGGTTACCAGAGCATCAGTGATTCTCGAATACTGAGTTTGCAGGAAATCTGATTATGACGGATTCATTCAAAACACTGTTGGCTGGCGTACTTGCAACAATGATCCTGTTTATGAGCGCAGCGGTGCTTGCGGAACCGGAGGTCACCACTGACGGCAAGGCTGTTGCTGAGCGGGTTGAAGAGCTGAAAAAGAAAGTCATCGGACTTAACCGGGATCTCTTTATTCTGGAAGAAGATCTGTTGTTTCCGGCGAGCACGCAGTTTGCGGTTTTCCTCAGCGTTGATGCGGGGGAATTCCTTAAACTGGACGCGGTGAAACTAAAGGTGAATGGCGATATTGTGGCTTCGCACCTTTATACCGATCGGCAGGTTACAGCGCTTGAACGCGGTGGCATGCAGCGTTTGTTTATTGGCAACCTTAAAACCGGTACCCACGAGATAACGGCTTTTGTAGAAGGCATTGGTCCTGACAATCGTGCTTACAAGCAGGCAGCAACCCTGGCTTTTGAAAAGGGTACCGAGACAGCTGCGCTGGAAATCCGGATTAAGGATCGTTCCTCGGATTATCAGCCCATGGTCTCCATAGTGGAGTGGGAGTGACACGGCCTGTGGCATTCATTACAAGGGCATTCCATTCCAGCAAGGCGGCGCGTTGCATGGCCGCAGCCGCGAGCCTGCTGCCGTTCGTACTGAGTGCACCGGTACTAACTGCCGGTGAGGCACCGGAACGGGCCCAGGACCCAATGTATGGCTGGGTTCTGTACAACTATCATCAGGGCGAGTCCTTTGACGCGCTGACTTTGCTGGATGTCGCTCGTGAACGTGGTGGCATCAGTGGGCACGGTGCCTATCCGGAGCTGATTGAAGGCGGTCTTATGCTTTCTTATGGCATGACCCGCGAAGCCCGTGAATTGTTCACCCGCTTGCTTGCAGAGACAAATGCCAGCGACAGTGATGTCCCGGCAGGTAAAGGCTCACCTGTATCCCTTGAACCCGAAGTCCTTAGCCAGGCCTGGTTCTATCTGGGCAAAGTATTCTATCTCGAAGGCGACTATGCTCCGGCCTATGAGAACCTTCTGCGGGTTGATGAAGAAGTGCTGGAAGAGAGCGAGCCCGGGCTTTATGAAGAATGGCTTTATCTCAGAGCCCGGCTGGCTATGAAATCCGGCGATTTCGCTGGCGAACCGGGTAGCGAAGTTCTGGTTGAAAGCCTGCTTGAACAGCTGAGCCAGTCTGCTCCATGGGCATATTATCTCCGCTACAACATGGCCATGGCCGGGATTGACGCCGAAAACTTTACGGAAGCTCAGGAACACCTGCGAAAGCTTATTGCCGATATGGGTTCCGAAACTCCGGAGGAAGATCTGCTGTCCGAGCACCGTGCGCTGCTGGATAAAAGCAGGTTGTCCCTTGCCCGCCTGTACCTGAGAGACGCCCGGTTTGATGATGCACTGGCTTTACTGGGAACCATGCCATTAGACGGAGTGTTTTCTGACAGAGCGCTGTTTGATTATGCGGTGGCCGCGGCTGGTCAGGGCCAGATGCAACGGGCTCTCGATGCACTTGATGCTTTATCTCAACGCACACTGTTTCTGGCCTGGCGAGAACAGGTTCCTTATGCCCGGGGTTATGTGTTCGAACACATGAACCAGCCCCGTAAGGCGTTAACCGCGTTTATGCAGGCTGCGGAACATTATGAAGCACGGGGTGAGGAGTTGATCGCGGCCAGGCAGGCACTGACCGAAGATAATCTGATGGCACGGTTGAGTTTTCTGCGCGACGGCAATGAAATTGTCACCGATGCATACGGCCGCTTGCAGGTGATGCCTGCCGATTTCGGACTCTCGGAAGTGCTGGCAACGGAACCTTTCCAGCAAGCGCTTGGGGAGTTGCATGAACTTTACCAGATGCAGGAACTGCTAGCGCAGCGAGAGGAGCAACTGGCCACTTTCGAAACCATGCTCGAAACACGGCGGATACAGCGCGAGCGTCGAATTCGCGAAGCTCGTTTCGAGCTTGAGCAGCAGCAGGCGGACGACTGGGCGGAGGCTCACGCGTCGTTTCGTAAAGATATTGAAGCAGCTCTCGCCGGAGATAATGTCGTTTTTTTTATGACGACTGAACAGAAAGCTCTGAAAACCAGATTAGACAAGGTTGCAGCCACACTCGAACAACTCCCGGATGACCAGAGTACGGCCCGGCAACGGGAAACCTACAGACGAATGAAGGCATACTTTGACTGGAGTGTGGCTAACGATTACGCCGTAAATCGTTGGGCGGCCCAGAAGCAGTTGCGCGAGCTGGACAGGGAAATGGAGCTGTTCCTCAGCCAAAGAGCTGCTATAGAAACCCTGATGGCCGGAGACAGGGAGCATGGTGAACTGGCTGGACGTCTTGCCCGCAACGCCGCGGAGCTTCAGTTGCTGAAAACCGAGGTGGAAGATGCGTTAGCCCTGGCAAGGAGCATGCTTATGGGGCGCCTGGGTGAGGCTCTTGAACAACAGAACAGCGAACTCAGGCGTTATCTGGTGGCGTCCCGACATGCACAGGCACGGCTCGCGGATCAGCTGTTCCGGGCTGATAGTGATGCGGAGGCTGCCAATGAATAACTCGCCGCTTTTTGCACTGCTATCTGGCCGGGGCCGGGTTTTGAGTTATACACGCGCTTTGGTACCGATATTGTCAGCAATGCTGGCGACCGGGTGCCAGACAATGTGGTGGGGGCAGGGTGACGGCGAAATGCCAGCAGCCCGCCCCGGAACACTGGCGTCTTTAAGTACCGCAAATACGACGGGTACGGCAGATCTTGCTGTTGTAGAGAGCAAGTCTGCAGAAGCCACAGAGGAAGCTGTTTCTCTTGAATCAGTGATGCGCAGTTACCGGGAGTTGTTGCCGCTGGTGGATGACCCCGCCAAGCAGATCACCATCCGGCACAGGCTTGCCGATCTTGAGTTCGCTCGCGCTGAACGCATAATGACAGACACAGCAGAAGATGATCTGTCCGGAGCGATTGCAGCATATACCATGTTGCTGGCGGAATACCCCGAGCGTACAGGTAATGACCAGATTTACTATCAGTTGGCCCGCGCCTGGGGATTACGTGGCAGGACCGAAGAGCAGCTGCAATCTCTCGATACACTGGTAACGACCTATCCCGGATCGGATTATTGGGTTGAAGCCCAGTTTCGACGCGCGGATATTCTGTTTGTTAACGGCCGTTATTCTGAAGCGGAGAAGGCATTTGATCAGGTTACCCGCGTCAGCGGAGAGCAAAACGCTGACCCTTCCTTCCTGATGAATGCCCACTATATGAAGGGCTGGAGTCAGTTCAAACAAGGTGACTATCAGCAGGCTCTGCTTAGTTATGTTGAGGTACTGGACCTGATTATGCCGGGTGGCCAGACTGCAGAGGCAGAGGCACCGAATCAGCGTTATCAGACGCTTACTGAAGACCTGTTCCGGGTTGTCGGTCTTTCACTGTCCTATCTTGATGGCGCGGAAACCCTGCAGGCCCTGTTCCGGCAGACCGGGAGCCGGCCCTACGAAAGTCTTGTTTACGATCGCTACAGTAAACTGCTGATTGAGCGTGAACGTTATAGTGATGCTGTTGATGTCTTTGAAGTATATGTTCACGAGCATCCGGACAGCCCCTGGGCCCCGCGTTATCACATGCGGATAATTGAGACCCTGGAGCTGGCAGGTTTTGACAAGGCCATACCGGACCGCAAAGCGGAGTTCATCAAGCGTTATGGAATCAACAGTGATTACTGGCCAGAAGCCGACCCCGAAACACGGGCCTATGTCAAAAACCAGTTAGAGATTCTGTTGCCGGAGTTGGCTGACCGGCATTACTTGCTTGCCGGCGAGGCCCGAAAGCAGGGGCAGAACTCTGGTAGCCTGCAGAGTTCCGGAGCGGATGAGCATTTTCGGCAGGCAGCAGCCTATTACGCTGAATTTGCTGCCACTTTCCCGGATCATCCCCGCACACCTGAACGACTGTTCCTGCTGGCGGAAACCTATATTGAACTGCAGGAGTGGCCTGACGCCATCCAGGCATTTGAGCGGGTAGCTTATGACTTTCCCGCTGCCGGGAAAAAATCCGAGCGTGCAGCAGAAGCCGGGTATGCCTCTGTACTGGCATTCCGGGAGTATTCGCGAACCTGGATGGATGAAACGAGTGCTGACCTGGTTGCTCTGCAGGAAATACAGCAACTTAACCGTCTGAGGTTTGTGAATGCCTTTCCGCAGGATTCCCGCGCCCCCGGTGTTTACTACATCGCTCTGCAGCGGGAGTTCGATCAGCAAAACCTTGATGAAGTTATTCCCATGGCAGCTCGCCTGGCAGCCTGGCAGCCGGCTGCAGATCCAGTGCTGGTTACCGAGGCTTTGTTGATGGCAGGACATAGCCTGTTTGAACTCACACGCTATGCCGAAGCCGAGCAATCCTACCAGGATGCCCTGGCAATGATGTCAGTTGATGATGAAAGGCGGGCAGACATACAGGAAAATATGGCTGCGTCTGTATTCCGTCAGGCAGAACAATTGGCAGAGGCGGGTAATGTTGATGCTGCACTCAGTGAATATCTGCGTGTAGGGTCGGTAGCTCCAGCATCAGTGCTTTATGCTAATGCTCAGTATGACGCTGCATCTCTGCTGGTCAGCGCAGCACGATGGGATGAGGCCATTGATGTACTGAATAATTTCCGTTCGCGCTTTCCTGAGCATGAACTGGCTGATACGGTTCCCGCCAAGCTTGCTTTTGCCTATAGGGAAACAGGCCAGTGGGAGAAAGCCGGGGATGAAATTAATCGCATGGTTGCCATGGCTACCACCCCGGAGGAACGACGGGAGAACCTCCAGATCGCTGCTGAGCTATACGACCAGGCAGGAAATCTGGACAAGGCGATCGATACCTGGAGCCAATACGCCAACAACCACCCGGAACCAGCGGCGGTTTATATGGAAGCCGCTAACAGGCTGGCAGAGCTCTACGAATCCCGTGACGATCTCGCAAGTCGTGATGTCTGGTTGAACAGACAAATGGAAAAAGTGGATCAGAATCCCGAAGCTGCGGACGACAGGATGCGCTATCTGGCCGCCTCTGCCTCTGCGACATTAGCGCGTGACGCTCTGGCGTATTACGACAGCATTCGCCTGACATTGCCCCTGAACGAGAGCATGACTGCAAAAACACGCGCACTTGAAGCGGCTGTCCAGGCCTACCAGACAACGTCGGGTTACGGGATATCATCCTTCTCCACAGAAGCAGGCTATCAGATTGCTCATATCTACAACCGCCTCGGTGCAGATTTGATGGACTCCGAACGCCCGGAAGGGCTCAGCGACCTGGAGCTCTCCCAGTACGAACTGTTGCTGGAGGAGCAGGCTTATCCATTCGAAGACAATGCGATTGATATCCACGAACAGAATATCCGGCGTGCCCGTGAGGGCATATTCGATGAATGGGTACAGCGTAGTTATGAGTCGTTACGAAGTTTGCTGCCAGGACGCTACAACAAACCCGAAGTTACAGTCGGAGCGGTCCATGATCTGGGATAAAAAACTGAGTGCGATAGCAGTTTCGGGTTTTTTGCTTTTGGCTGGATGTGCGTCGGGGCCTGAGCGCCCGGCCGCTCCCCATAGCGGCGGCTCTTCAGGTGAGGCGGTTGCAGCCACGGGAGCTTTGCATGAAGCTTTTACCGAAGCCGTCGTATTAATGGAAAATGGTGATACCGATGAGGCAAAGCGCCGTTTTGAACAAATGGCCGCGCAGCATCCACAACGTACCGGGCCTCTGGTCAACCTGGGCATAATCGCGTTTCAGGCTGGCGATACCGAACTCGCCCAGGCCAGGTTCAACGAGGTGCTTGCTCTTGATCCGGAACACGCAGTTGCGCTTAACCATCTTGGCGTAATTGCACGCAATGCCGGCGATTTTTCAGCTGCTGAACGCTATTACCAGGCAGCCCTTTCTGCAACCCCCGAATATTTGCCTGCATTGCTTAATCTGGCATTTTTGCTGGATATTTATCTTGGTGTGCCTGAACAGGCGCTGCCTTTATACGAACAGTATAAAACACTTGCTGCTGAGCCCGACCCGAAGCTGGAAGACTGGATATACGATGCAAAAAACAGAATCTGATATGAGGGCAGGGCTATGAGGCAGCTGGAGAAACTGGTTTTGCTGGCGACGGTGTTATTGCCCTGTTATGAAACCGTTCATGCCCAGGATTCGGGACTGGGCCCGGAAGTGGTCACCATTGAGGGAACCCGCATTCAGGGAGATCAGGAGGTTCCGACCGTCATGTATCTCGTGCCCTGGCAGCCACCAAAAGTAGGCGAGCTTCGGGCACCGGATGAACAGTTGATGGTTGAGCAGGCATTTGCGCCTCTGGAGCGCTACGACTTTCAAAGACTTGTCCGCTACCATGACGCATTTATCGACAAACCAGCGGCAGCAGAAAGGGGTAATTAATGAGATGTGTGTCACAGAGACTCTGTGGCTGAGTGCAAAGTACAACAAACCGCAACAAAGACTTCCGCTAACTTAACCCCTTTGGGACAGAGCTGCGCTTAGACTGACTCAAAACCCGGACCATGGAGTGCCTAGATAATGATCGATACCGCCGTTCGCTTCTTTCAGGAAGGTGGCTTTTTTATGTTTCCGATCGCAATTGTGCTGATTGTCGGAATCATTGTGGCCATTGAGCGATATGTATACCTGTCTGCTCAGAAAATCATCAATCGCAGAGACTTCAACCGCCTGCACCAGATGATTGCGAAGCGTGATTTCAAAGGTGCGCTCAATTACGCCCAGGAATCTGGTAGTGCCATGTCTACAATGATCGGCTTTGGTCTGCAGCGACTGGCTCGCCGGCAGGGTCGTGAGGACATTGAGTATGCCATGGAGGAAGGGCTGCTTGATGTTATGCCGCGTATTGAAAAACGTACACAGTACCTCGCAACGCTGGCTAATATTGCAACACTTCTGGGCCTTCTGGGTACCATCATCGGCCTGATCGCTGCGTTTACTGCCGTAGCGGCGGCGGATCCGGCGCAAAAGGCCAGCCTGCTTTCCCAGAGTATCTCGGTAGCCATGAACACGACCGCATTCGGTCTGATGTCGGCTATACCCATTCTTTTGATTCATTCTGTTCTGCAAACGAAAACCAATGAGATTGTTGACAGCTTCGAAATGGCTGGGATCAAAGTGCTGAATCTGCTCAGCGACGGTTCTGGTTCTCGTGCGGGTGCTCAGCCTCAGGCGCAAGCTGCCACGACGGCAACACCGGCTGCTGCTCTTGCTGGCGCTAACGCCCGTACCCCGGTCTGATAATCAGCTAAAGGATTTCAGGCTATGAGGCGGAAGCATCGTCGACTACAGAGCGAACCGGATCTTGATATCACTCCCTTCATGAATCTTATGATCGTGTTGGTGCCGGTGTTGCTTTTGAATATGGTGTTTGCTCACACCAGCGTTCTGGAGCTTAACTTCCCAACCGGCGAAAGCATGACTCCCGACCAGGCTGAAGAGTTACAGATTCAGGTGGTTATCCATATGGACCGCCTTGTGGTGTCGGACAATCAGGGTGGAGTTATCAAGGCCATTGCCCAGAAGGACGGAGAGTACGATTTCGCTGTACTCAAAGAAGTAATGAAAGAGATTAAAAGCCGCGTTCCTGACAAAAAAGATGTGATTATCATGCCCTCACGTGAAACCTCTTATCAGGCACTTGTGACGGTCATGGACACGGTCCGGTCATACGACGCAGTCGTTGCCGGGAATCTGGTGGAGGCCGAACTCTTTCCTGAAATCTCGCTCGGCGATGCACCTTTGGCTGAAGCATCAGAAGCGCAGAAAGAAGGGGGGCAATCATGAAAGAGTCTGCCAAAGCCCGTCGACTGAAGCGTCATCACAGGCGTAACAAGGGTCAAAGCAAGATGAACCTGGTGTCGTTGATGGATATCTTCACGATTCTAGTGTTCTTCCTTATGGTTAACTCTTCGTCTGATGTGCAGGTTCTAAACCAGAACAGTACCATCAAACTGCCGGATTCGTCGGCGGAGCAGACACCCGGTGATGTACTCGCACTGACCGTTACCGACCAGGATATCCTGGTGAACGGACATGTTGTGATCAAACGGGCGGTGCTGCAGGCACTGGACGGACAAATTGAGCCAGGCCTTAAGCAGGAACTAGACTACCAGGCCAGCCGTTCATCGCAGCCGGCACCTGAAGCTGGGAGGGCAATTACTATTCTGGCAGACCGTGAGTTGCCCTACGATTTGCTTAAGAAAATCATGTCTACCTGCGTGGATGCGGGATACGCCAGTATATCCCTGGCGGTTAACCAGCGTGCAAAAGAGGGAGCGGGAGCATGATGGATCACCGGTATGGACTGCCATGGAGTGAGGAGCAGGGTGAGCGCAGACGCTTGATGCTAGTGGCGTTGGTTGTTGTGCCCCTGTTTGTGATCTTTGCCGGTTATGTGAGCTGGATTGAACTGCCTGAGCGGGACCGGCAGGAACGCGAGGCCTTGCCGCCACAGCTGGCTAAACTGGTTATCGAGAAAAAGGAGCCTCCGAAACCGGTTATGCCAGAACCGGAGCCTGAGCCGGAGCCCAAACCTGAAGAAAAACCGGTTGAGCAGGCCAGGCCAGAACCGAAACCTGAGCCCGAACCAGCGCCCAAACCAGAACCCCCCAAGCCCAAGCCCAAGCCCAAGCCTGAGCCTGAGGTAAAGAAACCGCCCAAGCCTGAAGCGGTGGCCAAGGCTCGTGAAAAAGCGAAGAGCAGTGGAATTCTGGCTATGGGGAATGAGCTTTCAAAGCTCAGCGCACTGGCCAGTTCCGTAAAGCTGGACGCGCCCGTAACCCGCACAGCCAAGCCCATTGCACGTAAGGCTGAAGACACACTGGCCACCCGTGCAACAGCCAATGTGCGCAGTTCAGGTGTGAATGATGCAGCACTTGAGCGCGAAAGCCGCGAGGTTGCCCTGGCAGGGCGTGAAAGGGCGGAAGTGGCGGAAGCAGAACGTGTTGCTGCAGTCAAAGAAACGGTCCGGCGTGAAAAGCAGGAAACCGCTTCCCGGACGCGCAGCAAAGAAGAGTTGCGGCGTACCATGGATGCGAATAAATCTGCGATTTACAGTATATACAATCGCGAACTTCGTCGAAAACCATCGCTGCAGGGTAGCATTACACCTGAGCTGGTGATCGAACCCAGTGGTGCTGTATCACGATGTTCCGTAGTTGAATCAACGCTCGGTGAACCTGGTCTGGAAAACAAGATCTGTAATCGTCTGTTGCTTGTAGACTTCGGCCCGCGGCCGGGAGTAGGCCAGACTACGATCCGCTACCCGATTGAACTGCTGTCCGGCTGATAGCTCTCTGCAGAGCTGGCTGTTCCGGACAGCAGTTCACTTCAGGTGCACGTTATTCTGCAGCTTCTTTGGCCTTCACCAGCACGTAACTGCCCGGAGCGTCTTCAATTACGGCAAGCTTGCCGTCTCCGGGTGTTCTTGCGGTAACCTGGTCGCCGGCATATTGCTGAATCCATTCAAGCCAGTGTGGCCACCAGGAACCATGATGCTCGTCTGCGCTTGCAAGCCACTTATCCGCATCCGGTTTCATTGGGTCATTCGTCCAGTAACTGTACTTTTCCTTGTAGGGAGGATTGATAACCCCCGCAATATGGCCCGAACCCGATAGTACGAAATGAACATTGCCACCATGTGCCAGAGCGCCTTTATAGGTGGTTTTCCATTTTGCGATATGATCCTGCCGGGCGGAAAGAAAGAACGACGGCACCTCTATTTCGCCCAGATTAATTGTCTCTCCGGCGAAAGTGAGGGCATCAGGCTGTACCAGCCGATTATTAAGATACATCTCTCGCAGGTAGAAGCTGTGCATTTTTGCGGGCAGGTTGGTGCTGTCGGTGTTCCAGTACAACAGGTCAAAAGCCGTCGGTTTCTGTCCTTTGAGATAGCTGTTGGTCCAGAACGACCAGAACAGATCATTCTCCCGTAAAAGGTTGAACGTGAACGCCATGGCTCGGCCATCCAGATAACCCTTTTTATTCATCGCGCGTTCAATGCCACGGATTGAATGCTCATTGATGAATACACCAATGCCGCCAGGATCAGAGAAGTCCAGCAGGCTTGCAAGGTATGTGGCACTGACAACAGGATCCCTGCCTTTTTTCTTCAGCCAGGCCAGAGCTGATGCCAGAAGCGTTCCGCCGATGCAGTATCCGATCAGATTCATCTTTTCTTCGCCGGTGGCTGCAGTTACGGCCTCCATGGCCGCCAGAGGCCCTTCTACCATGTAGTCGTCCCAGCCTTTGTCTCTCAGTTCGGGCCCTGGATTGCGCCACGATATGATGAAGACGGTCTGTCCCTGGCTGACAAGCCATTGGATAAAAGAATTTTTTGGGCTGAGATCAAGAATGTAATACTTATTGATCCAGGGAGGGACAATCAGCAGGGGCCGTTTGCAGACGGTATCCGTGGTAGGTGTGTACTGAATGAGTTGCATCAGGTCATTCTGGAATACCACTTTTCCTGGTGTCGTGGCCAGGTTACGGCCGACCTCGAATGCGGAACGGTCGGTCATGCCGACGTTGAACAGCTTCGGGTTCTGGCGGAAATCATCTATAAACTGCTTCCCTCCATCGACCAGATTCATGCCCTTGCGCTCCCAGGTTATTTTGAGAGCCTCTGGATTCGTTGCCAGAAAGTTGGAAGGAGCGAGCGCGCTGGTGAGCTGGCGAGCGTAAAATAGCATCTGTTCGTGGCCGGCAGGAGGTATGCCTTCCATGTTTTCTACCCAATCCAGAAAGGCACGGGAGTTAATCAGGTAGGCCTGATGCAATACATCAAATGGCAGATTCCTGTGCCACTCTTCTGCCCTGAAGCGCCGGTCATCACTGTCTGCGGGTGCAGCCGGTTCTTTGTCGATTCCGTTCAGTCTGGCAACCGTGTAAGAGCCGAGATCGGCGTATTTTCGGGCCAGTTCCAGCTCTGCTCCCGCAAGACGCCAGGGGTGAAGCAGCAAATCTTTTGCCATGGCGCGGTAGGCATCTGACATTTCAGACAGTGTGGAACTCTTGGCGTAATCCATAACGCCGGTATCTCCAAGCAACTTTTCCAGGTGTTGCTGGCCCTCACGTACTTTTGTTTCAAACGTACTTGCCAATCGATTTGCGGTTTTTCCAAGCTTGTCCAGACCCAACATGTGCTGCCCTCAGTTAGGATGACGGGGAGAACCCTATTCTCTCTCAAGCACATTGATACAATTGTGACCAGCATCAATCCTGATCAGGGTTAAAAGGCTAATGTAGTCTATAGATAAGCTGTAAACCGCAGGCAGGAAACAGGAGATGTTATATGAACAATCGCAAAGCGGAACTTGAAACACTGAAAACGGATCTGATAGCACGCCTGGAACGTTATGAGGCACACCAGCAACGTAAAGGTGGCGCTCTCGACAAAGACTCTGAAGAACAGGCTTCACAAACTCAGAATGATGAGGTTGTGGATTCACTTGAAGAAGAGACCCGGGTGGAGCTGGCGCAGATAAAAGTGGCACTTGAGCGCATTAACCAGGGGAAAGGTGAGGAGTGTGAGGTCTGCGGCGAGCCTATTGATCCCCGAAGGCTTCAGGTACTGCCTTACACCACTGTTTGCGTTGATTGCGCTAAAGGCTGAATCCGGAAAGACCTTATACAGAACTTTTGGAAGGCTGACTGGGACTATTGCTGTCTGCAGAGTATCGCTTTGGTGGCTGAGTTCATGCATTATCCTGCCCCGAATTTGCGACGTGGAGTGGTTGTATGTCTGAACAACAGCAGATAACTGACAATCCGGAAGGGTATTCCAGAAGCCAGCTGGCTGGCCTGTTTCTCGGTGCCGGCTTTCTTCTGATAACGGTGCTTTTGTCTCCACCGGAGTCCATGACGGCCGAGGCGTGGTCAGCGATGGGACTTATGTTGCTCATGGCAACCTGGTGGTCAACAGAAGCCATCCCGATTCCCGCTACTGCACTTTTGCCGGTTGTACTTGTACCCGGGCTTGGCTTGGGGAGTATCTCTCAGGCGACATCTCCTTACGCGCACCCGATCATTTTTCTCTTTCTTGGTGGTTTTACACTGGGGCTGGCGATGCAGCGCTGGAACCTTCACCGGCGCATTGCACTGATGACGCTCAAGACGGTTGGTTCTGAGCCTAAATGGCAGATTGCAGGCTTTATGCTGGCGACAGCCTTTCTGAGTATGTGGGTAAGTAATACTGCAACTGCAATCATGATGCTGCCCATAGGCTTGTCTGTTATCGGAATGGCGGGTAATGGTCAGTCGGAAAATGTTCAGCGCTATGCCACGGCGCTTTTGCTGGCCATAGCATACTCCGCCAGTATTGGCGGTATCGCTACGCTTATAGGTACGCCGCCCAATGCTCTGCTGGCAGCTTACCTGAATGAGACCCAGGGTATATCGATCGGGTTTTCCCAGTGGATGTTGCTTGGCGTCCCTGTTGCGGCAGTGATGCTGGTGTTGGTCTGGTGGTGGCTGACCCGCAGAGAGTTTGGCCTGGTGGAGCAGGAAGACGCGGGTCGGGTTATACATGATGAACTTGCGGCCCTGGGGCCCATGAGTCGTGGCGAAAAACTTGTAGCCGTGATCTTTGTTCTGACGGCCGGTGCCTGGATTTTCCGGCCGCTGTTGTCGGTGAACATTGCGCCATGGTTGACCGATACGGGGATTGCCATATCGGCGGCCATTGCCATGTTTATTATTCCGGTTAATACCCGTGAACAGAGTTTTGTGCTGGACTGGGATACAGCAAAAGGCATTCCGTGGGGGGTTCTTTTGCTATTTGGTGGCGGTCTTGCCATGGCCGGAGCTATCAGCAGTTCCGGACTGGCCGACTGGATAGCAGCAAGTATGCATGTTGCAGGCGCATTACCGGTGATCGTAATGATCGTGCTGGTCGTGACGGTGATTATTTTCCTCACGGAAGTGACCAGCAATACAGCAACTGCGGCTGCTTTTTTGCCATTGCTGGGCGCATTGGCGGTTTCTCAGGAAGCATCACCACTGCTTCTGACAGTTCCCGCTGCTATCGCCGCCAGTTGTGCGTTCATGATGCCGGTGGCTACGCCACCGAATGCGATTGTTTTTTCCAGCGGACACATGAAGATAGGCGAGATGATTCGCACAGGGTTTGCGCTGAACATCGCCGGCATCATAGTGGTTACTCTGCTTTGCTATTTCCTTATGGGCATGGTTTTTACCCAATGAGCCCTGTGCGGGCGCTACTTTTTTGCGCCCGCACTCCCTCATACCGGTACAAGGGTGGTCGGTTCAGTCTTCTGGTTGGCTGAGATCCAGCCATTGCTGGGAGAGCCAGTAGAAGCTGCCGTCTTCAGCCGGGTGAGTGCAGTTGTAGCGGAACCGACGGCTGTTGAAGGGTTTTGGTGCTTTGACGATGATTTCCTCATCGGTGGCCTCAAAATCTATTCTCCCCATGCCGGATGCGAAACAGGTCAGCTTTTCCGGTTGAATCGCTTCCGATGCGGGTAATGTCAGTGTCGGAGGGTTGGCTACAATAATGCCATCCGGCAGTTTGCTGGCATCGATGGGGAAGGCTTTGCTGTAAAGCTTGTCTTTAAGACCGTTCAGCTGCCCATAGGCATTGGCCATGGGAAATCGGGGCAGGCGGGTTTTTCCCGAGAGTGGTCCAACCGCTCCTGACTGTTGTCCAAATCCGAACCAGCCGCGTGCAGCGATTTCTGACTCCAGTGCTTCATCAAACTCACCATAGGGGTAAGCGAACAGCGGCAGGCTGACAGCAAGTTGTTTTTCGAGTGTTGTCTGCGCCGTATCCAGACTGTGGCTTATCCGCTGCTTCCAGTCATTTTGTGTTTCATCCGGCTTTCTGGCGAGATGTCCATGCCCTGCAGTGTGGTTGGCTACGCTGGCGCCATCCTGTTCAGTCAGTTCCCGTAACTGTTCCCAGGTCATATAACCGTGGCTGCCGATGGCTGCTGTGTCCACAAAAATGGTATAGGGCAGGGAACGCTCACGGAGAATGTCAGCGGCTTGGCTGTATACCGACTCATAGGCATCATCAAAGGTGATAGCAACACGCTGGCCAGCTGGTTGACTGCCCGAAAAGATACTTTGTGTCGCTGTTGCAAGGTCAACCACGTCAATGCCCAGTTCCCTTATCATATCTAGCTGGGCCTGAAACAGGGAAACAGACGTACTGGTAGACGGCGGGGTGGCATCGCTGATGTGGTGATACTGAAGAACGACGAGATCGGCCCTTGCCGGAAAACCTGCCAGAGAGAGTGAAAACAGGGTTGCGGATATCCAGAGTTTCCAGGCTCTCATATCTGTTCCATCACGTGGTGAAAATGCGCTTTCAGAACGGCGAATGCCTCATTAAGCTCTTGAATAGCCTCTGTATCTCCCCCCCGGTCCGGATGCGCCAGCATGACGGCGCGGCGAAACGCCTTTTTTGTTTCGGAGAAACAGGACGGGATCTCTGTAAACCCAAGTGTCTTTGCAGCTGCCAGTGTTTCAGAGGCGCCTGGCCCTGAGTTTTGGTAGCCGCTCCAGAAGCTCTCCATCATCTGCTGGATGGCATCTTCAGGAAGTTCATACTGGGACAGATCCAGATAGAAATTGCGAAGGCTGTCCAAGGCTCCGGGCAGACCGTTTCCGCCGATGATATCCTGATGTCTGATACTGATTTTCAGGGGCGAAATCATCAGATTTTCACCCGCCTCTGCCAAGGTATCCCTCAGACGGTACAGCACGTGAAAAAGCAGAAAGTGCACAGGGTAGAGCTTTTTCGGTTCGTGAAATTCCAGATTTCCGATCAGTTGCCAGGGAGGACTTTGCAGTTTTCTGATCAGGGTGAGCTCGTCTATCCCGTCTGGTGAACTTCGAAGTTCATGCTCGGTGGCCACCAGCAAATGCTGAATTTGCTGTTCAAGAATCTCTCCTGACTCAATGGGCGGTGCTGGCCGTGACTGCTTCCGGGAGGTTTGTGTGTTCTTTGCAGCATCAATGTCAGTGACCGGGCGCATGTCATTCATAGTGCTGATAGCTCCGGGGGCTGGTGCATTCGCTCTGCTGGTACGAGGATGGTTTTCTGTTTCCGTTTACCAAGGGAGACTTTATTTGAACTCAATATCTCCATGCCGGCGTCCTGTCACTGAAATGATGGGATGCGTATAATCGTTTCTACCATTTTCCAGACGAATATAGTTTATATGTCCCAAGTGATAACCGACAGCCCAAAACAGCTCTCGAATAGCGAGTACGAACGTTCCTGCAGGGTAGAGCAGAATAAACTGCAGAAGCGTCTGCGCCGGGAAGCCGGTCGGGCCATTGCAGATTTTTCGATGATCGAAGCAGGAGACAAGGTAATGTGTTGTTTGTCCGGAGGCAAAGATTCATATGCCATGCTGGACATTCTGCTTAATTTACAGAAAAACGCACCCGTATCGTTTGAGTTGATTGCTGTTAACCTGGACCAGAAACAGCCAGGTTTCCCTGAGGAGATCCTGCCGGGCTATCTTTCCGAACTGGGCATCGAATATCACATTGTTGAGAAGGATACGTACAGCATCGTCAAGGACAAGGTGCCAGAAGGTAAAACCACCTGTGGGCTATGTTCGAGACTGCGTCGCGGTATTCTCTATAACTTTGCCGAAGAGCATGGCGTTACCAAGATTGCATTGGGGCATCACCGTGATGATCTGCTGGAAACCCTGTTTCTGAACATGTTTTACGGAGGCAAACTTAAAACAATGCCACCGGTACTGCACAGTGATGATGGGCGGAATACGGTTATTCGTCCGTTGGCCTACAGTCGTGAGAAGGATATAGCGCGGTACGCAGCTCTCAGGCAATTCCCTATCATCCCCTGCAACCTCTGTGGTTCCCAGGAAAATCTGCAGCGTCAGGTCATCAAGGAAATGTTCCAGCACTGGGATCAGCAGCACCCGGGCCGGCTTGAAACCATGTTCAAAGCCTTGTGCAATGTTGAGCCCTCACACCTTGCTGATACCAGTCTGTATGATTTTCGCGAGGGCAAACGTCTGGGCGAAAAACAACAGGTAGTTCAGACAGCCGCGCCAGAGCAGGAATCAGAACAGAGTTTTGGTCGCCTGGACGTTCTTAACATCTGATGGTTTTTGAGAGGGCGGCGAAGAAGGTAATTCCGGCTCAGTGGCTGTGGCCGATTACTGCGGTGATCGGCAGAGTCCACAGCCCGAAAATAATCAACAGGACGCCCGTGAATTTACGGAACACCTGATTGCTTTTCATTCCATTGATCCAGCTTGCTGCGTAACCGGTCGCAAGCATGGATGGCAGGGTACCAAGCCCGAAAAAAACCATGGTGAGCGCGGCCGAGCCGATGGTTGGCTGCAGAGCTGCCCACCCAAGGGTGCTGTATACGAGTCCACAGGGTAGCCAGCCCCACAGAGCCCCTAGTGCCAGCGCCTGGCCGGCGTGATTGACGGGCAGGAGCCTACGGGTAAGCGGTGACAGTTTTGTCCAGAGCGGTGCTCCGATGCGCTCCACGTAGCGGATCCCCTGCCACCACTGCCCCATGGATAACCCCATGAAAATCAGTAATAAGCCGGCTATAGAGCGCAGAACAACGCCGAGCCCGGCCCATTGGTTTGCAGCCGAAGTACTCAATATTGCCACTAGTGTAGCTATCAACGCATAACTTGCTATCCGCCCTGAATTAAAGGCGATCAGTAGCAGCGACTGGCGTAGCCGGAATCCCTTTCCGACGCGTAAGGCCATGGAGAGAGAGGCGCTTATACCGCCGCACATGCCCAGACAATGGGTGCTGCCCAGAAGACCTATAAGAAATGCACTGGGGTAGCTGAGATAGAGTTCCGGATTCATGGGTGGTCGGGTTTGCCCTCGGAGCTGTTCCCGGGGCCGGCATTTTGTTCAGAGGGCTGGCTCTTTGCCTGCAGCGGTTTGTCCGTGCGTGCTTCTTCCGGAATCATGTCTTTGTCATCATCATACAGAATGCGGTGTGCGGGGCCTTCAAGGTCATCATATTGACCATTTTTAACTGCCCAGGAAAACAGGAAAATACCCATCACCACCAGGATCAGCATCACCGGTACCAGAAACATTACAATTTCCATGGTTTAAACCTCATAGTCAAAGCTTGGTATTTACGGTGCGGGTTTCGGTTCCAAGGCGCAAGGCGTTGAGCACAACAATTAACGAACTGAGTGACATGCCAATTGCCGCGAGCCAGGGGGGAACCAGGCCGGCAGCGGCAAGAGGCAGGGCACACAGGTTATAGACAAGCGCCCATGCCATATTCTGGCGAATGATTTTTCGGGTCCGGCGACTGGTATTGAGAGCTTCAACTAACTGCATCAACTGACCGTTGAGCAGAACCGCATCCGCTTTGAGCTGAGTCAGGTCAGCTGCTGAGCCCATAGCCACAGAAATACCGGCACCAGCCATAGATGGGAGGTCGTTCAGGCCGTCACCGACCATCATTACCTGATGCCCCTCCGATCGGAGCCTGTTCAGTACATCCAGTTTGTCCTCTGGCGAAGCCTGTCCAATGGCTTCATCAATGCCCAGAATGTCAGCAATCTGACGGACATGGCCGGATCTGTCGCCGCTTAATAGCAGTGTACGAATACCTGCGGCCTGCAGAGCTTTTACCGCTTCTGCAGCATCTTCCCTGGGCTGATCATCAAGCTGGAAGCAGGCCAGCCATTCGTATTCTGATGCCAGCCAGATCTCCATGCCTGAATGAGATTCCGATTCAGGTTCCGGCGCCGAAATGTGCCCGGCAACAAAGGCTTTGTGACCAATAAAAAACGCCTGGTCGCCAGATTTTCCGGAAAGCCCTCCGCCCATATGGTTGTTCACATGGTCAATGGCGGCCGCTGGACGATTATGGAATACGCGAGCTATAGGATGCTCTGAATGTCGCTCCAGGCCTGCAGCCAGCCGCAAGCAGGTGTCTTTATCTTTACTGCCGACAATCCGGGTATCGATGAGACTCAATTCGCCCCGGGTCAGGGTGCCGGTTTTATCGAAGACCACGGTATCAATGGAATTCATGGACTCCAGAGCATGGCCACGGGTCGGGAGAAAGCCGAGCCGTCGCAGCTTGACCGTGGCTGAGGTGATCGCCGTAGGTGTCGCAAGCGACAGGGCACAAGGGCAGGTGACAACAAGAACCGAGAGGGTAATATCGAAAGCATTGTCTGCGCCGGCCAGCCACCAGCCAATCCAGACTACAGGTGCGAGAATGAGTACGCGTCCGACGAACTTGCCGGCAATACGGTCTGCCATACGGGCAACGGGTGGTTTTTCTGACTGCACCCGGTCCAGTATCCGAAGAATCCCGGAAAGCCGGGTCTGTGCACCGGATTTTTCCACCCGTACATCTAAAGGGTTTTCTCCGTTGACGCTTCCGGCATGGACGGTATCTCCGGGTAAACGGGTTTCAGGAAGGTACTCGCCAGTAAGTGCGGATTCGTTGAGAGTGGACTGGCCACGCAAAATTACTCCATCGACGGGCAGGGTTTCACCGGGCCTGATCCGGACAACGTCACCGGGTTTAATCTGATGGGCAGGAACAATTTCAGTGTTTTCTCCATCCACCCGGGTTGCTACTGTAGGGTGAAAACCCGCCAGTGCGTTGCCCGTAAGCCCTGCGCGGTACCTGGCCTGAACTTCAATGTAGCGACCCAGCAACAGAAAGAATGTAAACATACAAACAGATTCAAAATATACCTCTTCGCCGCCCATAACGGTTACCCAGGCGCTGGCCAGATACGCAAGGCCAATAGCGATGGCAACCGGAACATCCATTGTCAGGTGGCGGGTTCTTATATCGCGCAGCGCATTGCGGAAAAAAGGCCCAGCGCTGTAAAGCACAACCGGCGTTGCCACCAGTAAGCTGAACCAGCGGAAAAAGCTCACAAACTCATGTGACAGGTTGCTGACCAGTTCAAAATAAAGTGGAAACGCCAGCATCATGCTCTGGAAGGTGCCTATGCCCGCTACGGCCAGACGGATCAGCATGGAACGGTGCTCGGCTTTCAGCTGATCTTCTACAGCATCTGACTGATAGGGGCGGGCGGTGTAGCCGAGTTCATGAATTGCGATCAGCAAATCGCTCAGCGACGCTTTGTCCTGGGCCCAGACGAGCCGCGCCCGCTGGGTTGTGTGGTTTACAGAGAAGGAAATTACGCCTGGTTGCTTCTTCATGTGGTTTTCCAGCAACCAGATGCAGGCAGCGCAGGTAATCCCGCCAATCAGAAGCTGAGCTTCCTGCCCACCTTTAACCGGCGAGACGAAGGCCTGCTGGACCAGTGGGTGATCCAGCTCTCTTAAGCGGTCCAGCTCGGAATTGTTTAGCTGGCGGGGTGTGACTGCGGTTTCTGTCCGGAGTTGATAGAAACCTGTCAAACCTTCGTTGTGAATGGTTTCACAAACAGCCTTGCAACCTTGGCAACAGAAAAACCGGCTTTGGCCATCAAGCTCAAGCGTAATGGGCGGATCACCATCAGCCGGTTCGCCGCAGTGGTAGCAATCCTGGGGTGTCACCCTTTTGCGGCGCCTTTCGGGGACATGTGGAGATTGCCATCGACTGGTAGCCAGGCTTCACCTTTGAGGCGCCAATGATTCTCTGGACCTCGAAGTTCGTAATACCAGCGACCGTCGATGTCCTGCAGCATGGTTCCGGAATAATGGCCATTGCCGTCACTCCGGAACTGAATGGTGCGGTCGTTCTGGGCCAGTGTCGGGTGAAAGAGGGTGAGCACCAGATAGGGGGATTCCAATGGCCCCTGCCCGGCGTTAACTTTCAATATGATGCTGCGATCCTCGAACATCATATCTGCAGTCAGCCCCATCTCTTTAGCTGCCTCATCGCGGGCTATTTCAAGGTTGATACCTCTGCCTTCTTTCGAATAGTCATCCGTAACCATCGTATCTTTCATGTTCGAGGCTACGACCAGCATGCACATGCTGAAGATAATCGCAGCCAACGGGGCGATGGTCAGGAACCAGAACCAGGGCTGGCGATACCAAGGCGCTACGGGTACTTCATTGTTCATATTGCTCAGTCTCGTTTATACAGGTTGCTGACAGTGGCCGTGAAGGCTCACTGTGTTGGACCGACAAATCGGCTTTCGGTTTCCAGCTTCAGTGAAGCATCCGTTTCAGACTGTGCGTGGAATATTATTTCGTTGTTTGATTGTGGAATGGACTCCGGAGGAACATCCACAACTGTGGGCAGAGACCGGTTTTCGCCACTGTCTACAGTTACCTGGGTCTGGGTCAGGATGCGTAAGCCATCCAGCCCTGTTACAGATAGCGTAAAGGTTTGAGGAACTTCCGACATGTTGGCTATTTTCAGGGTGTAAGAGTTCTCAATGCGTCCTTCACCATTAAAGCTGAAAAGTGTGCCGCGATCCCTCAGTGCATCCATCTGGGCGGGCACCCGGGTTGCAATCACGAACACTATGGCAGTGATCATTGCTGTTAAAACCGCGCCGTAACCAAATGTACGAGGCCTCAGCAATTTCGATTGTTTGCCTTCGAGCTCATTTTCAGTGGTGTAACGGATCAGGCCCCGAGGGTAGTTCATTTTGTCCATGACTTCATCACATGCGTCGATGCAAAGCGCGCACCCGATGCACTCATACTGAAGGCCGTCACGGATATCAATACCGGTAGGGCATACGTGCACGCACTGCCCACAATCAATGCAGTCGCCAAGGCCGACTTCTTCCGGTTTTACGTCTTTTTTGCGGCCGCCTCGTGGCTCCCCGCGATTGGGATCGTAGGAAACAACCCGTGTATTCGGGTCAAACATGACCGACTGGAAGCGGGCATACGGGCACATGTACAAGCATACTTGTTCCCGCATCCAGCCTGCGTTCAGATAGGTTGCTATGGTGGAAAACGCGACCCAGAAGTAAGCCCAGCCATTGGCCT
>Ga0209345_10000161_pt1 | contig 94324 bp, 74 predicted proteins | sample Cruoilmetagenom7_FD_187294 | JGI IMG/M metagenome (GOLD analysis project Ga0209345, IMG submission 187294) | Oil polluted marine microbial communities from Coal Oil Point, Santa Barbara, California, USA - Sample 7 (SPAdes) (version 2) | ecosystem: Environmental > Aquatic > Marine > Oil seeps ... | reverse complement strand
CATCAATGGCCCTTCAATAACATGTAAAGGACGTTCGGCCTGTTGGCGTGCTTCTTCAACGTCATCGTCAATAAATTCAGTGATACCTTTGACGAGTGAATGTTCCAACCGCTTATTAACAGGCCATTGTCGCCACTCTTGAGTTTCCTTTTCTTTAACTTCCTGACCTGAGCCGCGATATTGCTCTGCCAGATCGAGTAATTTTTCTGTCGCTTCGGGTGAGCGATTAAGCACCACGTTTTCAACCGCGTCTTTAAGGTCTGTCGGGATGGCGCTATAGACTTCAAGTTGCCCAGCATTGACGATGCCCATGTCCATACCGGCGTTGATAGCATGGTAGAGGAAGACAGCATGAATGGCTTCACGAACGGTGTTATTGCCACGGAAGGAGAAAGAAACGTTGGACACGCCGCCCGAAACGCGCGCGCCAGGTAAATTCTGTTTTATCCAGCGAGTGGCTTCGATAAAGTCCACAGCATAGTTATTGTGTTCTTCAATGCCGGTGGCAATAGCGAAAATATTGGGGTCGAAAATAATGTCTTGCGGATCGAAGTTGAGTTTTTCGATAAGCAAGTTATAGGCACGTTGACAGATTGATGTTTTGCGTTCCAACGTATCGGCCTGACCTTCTTCATCAAAGGCCATGATAATAACCGCTGCGCCGTAACGCTGAACCAGTTGCGCCTGTTCGAGAAACTGTGCTTCGCCTTCCTTTAATGAAATTGAATTAACGATGCCCTTGCCCTGGATGCATTGCAGGCCAGCTTCAATGATTTCCCACTTGGATGAATCAAGCATGATCGGCACACGGCTGATGTCGGGTTCGGAAGCGATCAGATTCAAAAAGCGCTGCATGGCCGCTTTTGAATCCAACATGCCTTCATCCATGTTGATGTCGATAACCTGGGCGCCATTTTCGACCTGTTCTAAGGCCACCTCAATGGCGGCTTCAAAATCATCTTCCTTTATCAAGCGTAGGAACTTGGCTGAACCAGTGACATTAGTTCGCTCACCAACATTGACGAATAAGCTTGAATCATCAAGGTTTAAAGCTTCAAGACCCGATAGTCGACATTTAGGTTGCTGATTGAATGTTGATCTTGGTTTGGCGCTTACAATCATCTCATTAAATCGAGCAATGTGATCCGGACTGGTACCACAACAGCCACCGATAATATTAATGAAACCTTTTTCAATCCATTCTGACATTTCGTTGGCCATGTCATCAGGCGTTTCATCGTAACCACCGAATTCATTCGGCAAACCGGCGTTAGGGTGGGCTGAAACGGCAAACTCACTGATGCGTGATAACTCTTCAATGTAGGCGCGTAAATCTTTGGGGCCTAAAGCACAGTTTAAACCTACGCTTATCGGGTTTGCATGACGAATAGAGTTATAGAAAGCTTCGGTAGTTTGTCCGGTTAAGGTTCTGCCGGAGGCGTCAGTAATGGTGCCTGATAGCATGATGGGATAATCAATCTGATGATCATCAAAGTATTTTTTGACTGCAAAAATGGCGGCTTTAGCGTTGAGAGTATCGAAGATGGTTTCGATCAGAATGATATCGGCGCCACCTTCAATTAAAGCCTGCGTTGATTCGTAGTAGGCATCGGCCAGTTCTTCAAAGTAGATATTACGAAAGCCAGGATCATTAACGTCAGGTGAAATGCTACAGGTTCTATTGGTCGGCCCTATGACGCCAGCCACAAAGCGTGGCTTGTCTGGCGTGGAGTATTGATCGGCAATAGCTCTGGCTAGTCGTGCTGACTCACGGTTAATTTCCGCTGACAAATCCTGCATGCCGTAGTCAGCCATTGCCACGCGAGTTGCATTGAAAGTATTGGTTTCGATGATGTCGGACCCTGCCTCAAGGTAGGCCTTGTGAATATCCGAAATGATCTGAGGCTGGCTTAAACTGAGCAGATCATTATTGCCTTTAAGATCGCTGGGCCACTTGCTAAAGCGTTGACCACGGTAGTCTGCTTCGGTTAACTCATATTGCTGAATCATGGTGCCCATTGCGCCATCAAGCAATAAAATACGCTGTTTTAGTACATCTTGTAACTGTTTGCTTTTACTCATTAAATTAATATCTCAACGCCATGAACACGATATAACTCATGGTAATATAAAAAGACGTATAGACGTCCAAATGATTTTTGTTATAATAGCACCGCTTTTGCCAATCGTGAACCTTTAAAACAAAGTTTTATGGCTAGTGAGTAAATTGAGATTCATCCACTGATCGGGTCTTCAAAGTCAATTGACTGCGAAGATAATCGGGAAATCAGTTTAAATCTGATGCTGCCCCCGCAACGGTAATTGATAGCGCTATTTAATAGACCACTGAGTTGACTTCGCAAATGGAGAAAAACTTGGGAAGGTAAGTAGCTAGATGATCATAAGCCCGGAGACCGGCCTGAACAGTACATCGCGCGGATCGGTGGGCTCTGCATCAAGATGTTAGATGAATCTTATCTTTTAATGCCCGCTCGTAATTTACGAGACTACAATGAGACACCTATTTAAATCGAGTTTAGTATCCCTTCTAATTCTGGGAGCTATATCCCAGCCTGTACTAAAAGCTGAAGAACACAAATCTTCTGATCTTAACAAGATGGTTATTACAACCAGTCGCTTTGAAAGTGACACAGTTGAGCTTCCAAGCCATGTGACCCTTATTACTCAAGAGGAAATCGAGCGCATTGCTGCGACCGATCTTAGTCAGGTATTGCGTCGCGTACCAGGTTTGCAGGTTTCCTATACCAATGGCAAAACCAGCGTTTCCATGCGCGGTATTTCGGCGGAGCAGGCCAGTAGTAATGTACTGGTTCTGGTTGATGGTCAGAGGCTTAATAAAACAGATTTAGCCTCTCCGGATTTAGATACCATCAACATTATTGATATTGAACGCATAGAAATCATTCAAGGAGCAGCCAGCAGTCTTTATGGCGATCAAGCTGTTGCCGGAGTGATTAATATCATTACCAAGTCTGGAAACCGCCAATCTAATATTATTCGTTACTCGCAAGGCCGTTTTGAACATAAGCAGGCAGCCGCTAATCTTGCGTTTGCTCTGGATGAGCAGTGGTCGCTGATTTTGAAAGGTAACAAAAAAACTAGCGACAATTATCGCGAGCATAATGAGCTGGACAATAACCAACTTGGCGCTGAGTTGCATTATCAAGATAGCCAGCAGCAATGGCGTTTCTCTTATCGTTCACGTAATGAAACTCAACAAATACCGGGTGCATTGTTAGAAGATGATTTGGATAATCGAAGACAATCACGCCCTGAGTTTGCAAATGACTATGTCAGTACCGATGAACATTTTAGTCGTCTATTTGGGCAAGTTGAATTAAATCCTAACTGGCAGTTTGCAGTGGATCTGAATCATCAGGAAGCTGATATTAATAGCGTGAATAGTTTTATCAATTTTGCTACCACTAATGTGAATCAGACTCATCGAACTCAAAGTAGCATTTATCCCAGAGTGAAAGGTCAATGGGAGCTGGAGAAGGGTTTTGTACGCTGGATCAGCGGTATTGATTATGATGAAGCCGAATACGCGTTTTCGTTATTGGCTCGCAGTAATCAACAGGCCATGGAAAGTCTTTATAGTCAGTTATATTGGCCACTCTCAAAGCAGACCACACTCGAGATAGCAGGTCGCTTGGCAGAGGTGGAAGATGATTTAATTGATGCTGCCTTATATCCTGGTGGGGTCGTTTTAGAGAATTCTGCAACGGCTTATGATCTTGGATTGAGTCATAAGTTTAGTGACTCGTTGGATGGTTTTATTCGCTACAGCAACAACTATCGTTTTGCTAAAGTTGATGAACAGGCTTATACCTCAGAAGCTGTGTTGGGCCTTGAGCCACAAAAAGGTCGCTCCATTGAAGCCGGTATCACCAGTCAGTTCGATTCAAGCTCATTACAGGCTTCTGTCTATCAGTTGAAGCTGGAAGATGAGATCTTTTTTGACCCCTCAGCGCCCCCACCAGCGGGTGCTTTTTTTCCGGGAGCAAATGTGAATGGCGGGGAATCAACTCGCTTGGGTTTGATGCTTGATTACCGGATCTTCATTGATGAAGACGAGCTGGGTGTTTCTTATCATTGGGTTAATGCCGAAACTGAACCTGCTGATTACACTGTCCCCGGCGTTTCAAAAAACACCATAACCAGCTGGTATAACTGGCAAGTGACGAGTGATGTGAGTTGGTACCTTGAAGCACATTACCGTGGCGATCGTTATCAAGATGGAGATACAACCAACTCATTGGCAAAAGTTGATGGTTATACCTTGTTGAACAGCGCGTTATACTGGCGTTTAGACAATACCCGCATCGGCTTAAGAGTCGATAATTTGCTGGATAAGGAGTATATTGATTACGCACAATTTAATGGTTATTACCCAGCAAAAGGTCGTGATTTAACACTGACTTTTGATCTGGTTTTCTAATGTGACTTTACACAACGGAGAGTCAATGAGTAATCGATTAACTCGCATCACTACAGGGCAGGGCGACAAAGGAATGACGCGCCTTGCTAATAAAGAGCATGTGAAAAAAAGTCACCCGCGTATCGAGGCAATTGGTACGGTGGATGAGCTAAATGCTGTTTTGGGCATGTTAGTGGCATCTATTAAAAAGCCGCAACATGAGGCGATAGTCAGCGCTCTCAAGAGCATTCAGAATCAGCTGTTTAGTCTGGGCGGTGAATTAGCAAGCCCACCACAAACCTTCTTAAAACCATCCGATATAGCGCAACTGGAAGCATGGATAAAAACCTGGAATCAGAAGCTACCGCCGCTAAAAGAGTTTGTGATTCCAGGCGCTTGTGTTGCTTCGGCCAATGCCCACTTTGCGCGCTGTGTTGCGCGTAGAGCAGAGCGGCGGTTAGTTGCACTCATAGAGCAAGAAGAGGTGACTGAGTTGAGCATTATTTATCTCAATCGATTATCGGATTTGTTATTCATTATAAGTCGTATGATTGCCCGAAGTGAGTCAGCTAAAGAAGCTCAGTGGCAACGTTAAAGGAAACTGGAATGCATAAAATAACCCCTAAAGTTTATACCTTAATCGCACTGATTGTAGCAGTGTCACTCTACCGTATTTTTCCGCACCCACATAACATCACTCCAGTGATGGCGCTGGCCTTATTCGCCGGTACCTACTTTGATAAAAAGTGGATGGCCTTCGGCGTACCATTGGTCTCCATGTTTTTGGCAGATCTGTTTTTAGGACTGCATAACACTATCATTTTTGTTTATGGAGCCATGGCTATCGCAGTTGTCATCGGCTTCTGGCTACACAATCGTGTGAGCAGCCTAAAAGTTATCGGTGCGACCATCGGTAGCTCGTTAGTTTTCTTCCTGATCAGCAACTTCGGTGTTTGGCTAGTTTCAGGTTATTACAGTAAAACCTGGGCAGGGCTTATCGAGTGTTACACCATGGCACTGCCATTCCTGCAACGCAGCATGATGGGTGATTTGTTATTTAGTGGTGTCTTATTCCTTAGCTATTGGCAGATTCAGAAGCATTGGTTGGAGAAGAGGGCAGCTCAGGAAGCTTAAGTCTTAGACTGTAGGTTGGGCCTGCCCTTTGGGTGGCTCGCCAACCTACGTTCCTCGTATACAGAAACACCGTATTGGTTATTGATACTCGTCGATATTGATCTTTCGACTGTTCGCGTTGGCTTCCTTGACTGCTTCTAGCATTGCGTCAAGCTGGCTACGGTCGAATACTCGACCATTAAGAATCACCGTGTCAATGGTCCGGGTATTTTCAATATCGCTCAGTGGATTCTTATTGAGTATAACGAGGTCTGCACGGCGACCCGCTTCAATAATCCCTGCGTTGCTATTCATCAGCTCCGCCGGATTCCTAGTGGCTGTAGCGAGTGTTTGCGCAGGACTCATACCTCCTAAATTAAGTGATCTTAGTTCATCATGTATTGAAAATCCTGGCACTACCAGGTTCGCTCCAGAGTCTGTGCCAGCCACAATCTTAACGCCACGCCTAACCATTGCTTTTAACAGAATATGATGGGCTTTCTCTCGAGCTTTCCAGAAAATGTCATTCTTCTTATAGATTTCTTCTTCGGGATCGCCTGTAGCCTCGAATTGGTTGTAACCGGGTAACCAGCCCACTTTAAATTCTTCCGAGTCTTTGGTGCCTTCAACAATACCAGGGTTGGCGTATTCGATAGCGACTTCCTGTAAGGCCACCTCAAGGTTACTGAATTGGTCATGGATGCTTTCCATAAACCACAGTACCGAGTTTACGGTAATGTCATTCGCCAACAGATCATCAATAATGTCATCGCTGCGGGCTTCTACATGGGCATAGAAAGCATCGCTGCCTTGCTCATTGATCGATCCAAACTCTCGAATCAGTACACGAACAATTTCCTCAAGATGGGCCACTTCTTTTTGCTGCGTTACAGCGAGCTCGGATAATTCCATGGTTAATGGGAAATGACCCGTCGTCGGCACACCTAATTCGGCGGCCAACTCGTTGACAGCTCGGTAGCTAGGCATATCGAGGTGGTAAATTTTAATGGCATCGTAACCTTGCTCGGCAAACTCTTTTACCATGCTTTTTGCGTGCTCAACATCGCGGGTATTTTTATGGAAGGTAATCAGCTCCCAAAAAGCACCCTCAAGAAAACCCATCGAATCAATCGGTGGTGATGCAACAAACATACGCGGGCCAACGCGGCCTTGCTCAACCTCATCGCGTATTTGCAGACGCTCAGGCGGCCCGCCCAAATCACGAATGTGCGTAACGCCGTTGGCAACGTAAAGCAATAGGTCATTAGGACTCTTCAGAATATGGGCGTGTGAATCCACCAAGCCAGGAATCATGTATTTACCATGCCCGTTAATAACTTTCGCATTAGCAGGTATCGCGCCGTCGACAGTCACTGAAATAATCTTTCCGCCAGCGATTACTACAGTCCGGTCAGCTAACATCGTTTGACCGTCTGGTGAGAGTACGCTGATATCCGTAAGCGCTGTGAGCTCAACCGGTGAAGCAAAAGCCGTATGAGCGACCTCTTCGGTGTGAGCGCCATAGATAAAATTAACGCCGTGTTTAAACCACAGCAGATATGCCGTGACAAGAATGATCGCGCAAGCTAAGAGGGCAAGAAGCCATTTCGATAGTGTTTTTAACATGTGTAGGTTCCATCTGTTAGTGATGACCTAATTTCAACACTAGAGTGGGGCAGGTGCGTCCAGCTTTATAAGATTAGACATCCAATAGGATAGTTTTACGCCTGTTCAAGAACATCAATGCAAGGTTACTGGCTTTAATGCTGGCCTCGGTATTGGCTTGGGGTTTGTCCGGTGAGCTTTTTAAATGTGGCATTGAAACTGCTTTTTGACGAAAAACCTGCATCTAGCGCCAGATCAATCAATTTGCGTTCGCTGTTGCGGTCGAGTTGCTGACAAACCTCAGTTACCCGATATTCGTTGATAAATTGATTAAAATTTTTGCCACCGTATTGATTTAAGGTCTCTGACAATTGATGCACACTAACTCCAACTGTCTCAGCAAGCGTTGCCAAGGTAAGTTCACTATTGCGATACAAAGCCTGCTCTTTTACTTGGCCTTGCACTAATTGCAAAATGCTTGAACGCGTCTCTTGATCTAATAAGCCACCGGATGACTGTTGCTCGCTTGGCGACCTTGCTTGCTCCTGTTGAGTGGTAAGTTGCGTCGAAAGTTGCTGAATGTGAAATAGATCAGGCTTGCGCCATTGAACAATGGCAACAAAGTAAACCATGATTACCAGCAGACCATCGGCCACAAGATTTAACATTGGAACTGGGCTAATAAAGTAAAACAGCACCTTTAAACTCCATATCACAACCATGAAGGTAATCAGGCTCCATAACCATCTGAAAATATCGGGATTGTAAGATGATAGTGTTTGTTTAGCCTTGGCCTGGTAGCGACTGACCATTCTAATCAATAGCGCTGCGTAAATGATCGTTTGACCGTAGAAAACAACTTTTGTCAGGGTATGTTTAAACAGTGAGGTTTCAGGCATTCTTACAAAACTTAACGCCTTTTCGGCGGAGAACAGAATGTCATAATTGAGCAAGTAGCATATTGCTAGCGGCAGGATGTGTAGAAGATCGATGGGTTTAAGCGCTGTGCCTGTAATTGCTGTTCGACAATACAGGTATGTAAGAGCCCCATAAGAGGCGGGTAGAAACACCAGGAAACCAATCAGCCAGGCAAATTGACTGTCTCCAGCGGCAACGATTAACGGAAGCACAAAGGTAGTCGCTATAAACAGACATAATATGCCTAGTAATTTACTGGCGTAGTTAACCCGCTTGTCACTCACTAGAAGCGTGAATAACAGAAAGCCCTGAAAGGCTCCAATGGCCAGTATTAAAGTCTGAGTTTGCGACATGATTGGTTTTGTATTAGATCAAAATAAGAGCACGTAAGTCTATCCATTCACAGAGCTGATGTCGATTTGTAGTTGTTTTATATAATCAGGTAGCTCCTTACCTTTCGGATCATCGTACCCAAGGGGACAGACCCTCGCTTTGCTCCGATGTTGTCTCGCGACTGCGTTGCTCCGCTCGACCCCGAGGGTTCTCATCTCTGCCGTAGATACAACAAATACCCACACAAGGTGGGTATTTGTTGTATGGCGGTGAAGCACTGAACTTGTTCCAGACAAGTTCTAGTATTCCCCACGCCTGACCCACATGGATGTGGGAAATGCAATAGTAATGCCTGGAGCATTACTTGCCTTGTGGGTCAGATGGATTACTGTCTTGCTCGGCTCTAATCCAAGGGTTCTCATCCCTGCCGTAGATACAAAAATACCCACACAAGGTGGGTATTTATTGTATGGCGGTGAAGGAGGGATTCGAACCCTCGATACGCTATTAACGTATACACACTTTCCAGGCGTGCGCCTTCAGCCACTCGGCCACTTCACCGTAAATCACTAAGACTGCCTAGCAATCTAGGCGGCGTAAGATATATGAATTGCCCAAAAAAGGCAATCCCTGATAATAAACTGGCTAAGCTTTGAGCTAGGCTAGGAGGGCTATTTGTAGGTTGGTCTGCCCCTTGGGTGCATCACCAACCTACTTAGTTAAACGGTTATATGGCTGAAACCTAATCCTTTGGACTCTGTAAATAAGCCTCTGTTGGCGAAACCAGTATATTTTCCATTGCCTCGCGACCAAGTAACATTTTGTAGCGCATTTTCTCGCGGTTAGCCAGGCTGATATCAATATCCCAGGTCTGGTCACCGATGGTGATCGGGGTTCGTATCACATAGCGTGATTGGGTTTGGCCATTGGAGCTAGTGATTTTACGGAAGTCGATCATCTCTGCTTCGCAGTTGAATACTCGTTTAGGGTGACGGCGAAGAGGACAGGTTTTAAATGACACGTAAGTATTGCCGTCTTTGTCAAAGGTTTTGATATCAAAAGCGTGCAGGCTTGAAGTTTTAGCGCCTGTATCGACTTTGATTTTAATACTTGAAATGCCAAGTCCTGATAGCTTGGCTTTTTCTTTCCATCCGACTCTGATTTTGCTCATGCTGTTCACCTACAATCAGCCACGGCCTTTCGGCTTATTCGGGCCTTTTAAAGCATCTTTTTCGATGAACTGGATAATAGCACCGGCAACGTCTTTACCAGTGGCTTTTTCAATACCTTCAAGGCCTGGTGACGAATTCACTTCAATCACTAATGGGCCGTGTGCAGAACGAATCAGATCGACACCGGCAACATCTAACCCCATCACTTTAGCTGCACGAACAGCAAGAGCGCGTTCTTCCGGTTTTAGTTTTATCACTTGAGCGCTACCGCCACGATGCAGATTAGAGCGGAACTCGCCTTCTTTAGCGCTACGCTGCATGGCGGCAATGACTTTGTCGCCAACGACAAAACAGCGAATATCCGAACCGCCAGCTTCTTTGATGAACTCTTGCACCAGGAAGTCGGCATTTAAACTGCGAAAAGCGTTAATCAAACTTTCTGCTGCTTTGTTGGTTTCAGCTAAGACCACACCATTGCCGTGTGTACTTTCGATGACTTTTACAATTAACGGTGCACCGCCAACTGACTCGATAAGTTCATCGGTCGCTTCAACTGAGTGCGCATAACTGGTGATGGGCATACCAACACCTTTACGAGCTAGTAATTGGTGGGCGCGAAGCTTGTCACGCGAACGGGTAATGGCAATGGATTCATTGACTGAGTAAACGCCGCCCACCTCAAATTGTCGCAATACTGCGGTACCGTAAGCCGTTACCGACGCACCAATACGTGGAATGACCGCTTCAAACTCCAGCTGGCGAACTTTGCCTTGAACTTTACTGTGTACGGTAGGGCGATTCGATGTGATGTTCATGAAGCATTTGAGCACATCAACTACTTGCGCTTCATGGCCGCGTTCTTCTGCAGCTTCAACCAGTCTCTTGGTGGAATAAAGGCGAGGATTGCGCGATAAAATACCTATTTTCATGTGTCTTCCAGATTGTGCTTAGAGTGATGTCAATAAATTGAATGGTCGATTGACCAATTGCTGGCCAATATACCATAGATTTCTGTCGGGGCTACACAACTAAATGGTCACCAACCGTAAGCTCCTATTCCTTAAAGACCACTATATATGTTGCAAGTAAAACTTTTGCCAATTGATTCATGTTTTGTCGGGTTGTCATTTAGTTGTCTACTTTCTGTCAATCAACGGTCACCGATTCGTCACATTGCTTTTCTATAGTTGCCTCAGATGAAAGAAAGGCACTGTGTCTTTCTGGGTTATGTAACCGAGTTAATTAACCAAGATGATGGGGTACAGGATGAAAAACTTTAGTAAGAAGTGTGGCCTGGCAGTTATGAGTACGTTAGCTGTCAGCTCATTACATGCTGCGGTTGTTCCAGATGCACAAAAAAACAGTAGCTGGTTTAACCAAGGGCAAGCTGCGATTCAAAAGCAACTGGCTTTAACGCCACAGACTAAGGCTAAAAATGTGATTCTATTTGTCGGCGATGGCATGGGAGTTTCAACCATTACAGCTGGCCGTATTTTCGCAGGACAAAAGTTGGGTGGTACGGGTGAAGAATATCAGTTGTCATTCGAAAAGCTTCCCTATAGCGCACAAGTTAAAACTTACAACACCAATCAGCAAACACCTGATTCAGCGGGCACCATGACGGCGATGATGGCTGGCGTTAAAACGAAAGCTGGCGTTATTAATATTGCGCCAGATGCAGAGCGAGGTAATTGTGAAAGCTCGCTTGGATATGAGTTGACGACGGCGTTGGAGCTGGCTGAGGAAAAGGGTTTGTCAACGGGAGTCGTTTCCACCGCTCGGATTACTCATGCTACACCTGCTGCGACTTATGCCAAAGTACCGGAGCGCAATTGGGAAAGTGATGATAGTTTGCCTGAAGAAGCTATAGCTGCAGGTTGTAAAGACATTGCTGCTCAAATGGTTGAGCTGGAAGCGGGTGATGGTATTGATGTGGCTTTTGGTGGTGGTCGCCGTCATTTCTTACCAGAAGATGCAGTGGATAGTGAAGGCAAAAATGGTAAGCGCAAGGACGGCCGAAATTTAACTGCTGAATGGCAGGAGCGCTATCAAAATGAAGCGGTTGCCTACATTGAAAATATAACCGAATTTGATGCATTAGACGTTGCTAACACTAGTAAAGTATTAGGGCTTTTCAATTCGTCACATATGGAATATGAAACGGATCGTCAAAACGATATTGGCGGTGAGCCTTCCTTAAGTGACATGACCGGTAAGGCGATTGAGTTGTTGAATAAAAACGATAATGGTTATTTCCTGATGGTGGAGTCAGGTCGTATCGATCATGCCCATCATGCCGGTAATGCTTATCGAGCACTGCAAGATACCGAAGAGTTTGCTAAGGCGGTTCAAGCCGCTGTTGCAAATACTAACCCGGATGAAACTTTAATTCTGGTCACTGCGGATCACAGCCACGTGTTCACAATTGCCGGCTACCCTCAACGCGGCAACCCGATCCTCGGTGTGGTTAAAAGTACCGACGGTAATGGTGCTCCACTAACCGAACCAAGCCTGGCAGCTGATGGTATGCCTTACACCACAGTGGGTTATGCCAATGGTTTAGGTTTTGCAGATTATGGGCAGGGTAATGGTGGTGATCAACGTTATGGTGATGCTGGTTTAAACGGTCGTGTTGATTTAACCACCGTTGATACTACACAAAGTGGTTTCCATCAGGAGGCTCTCGTTCCTTTAAGTTCTGAAACTCATGCCGGTGAAGACATTACTGTTCATGCGCAGGGCCCCGGCGCGCAATGGTTACAAGGCGTCATCGAACAGAATGTCATTTTCCACGTTATCAATCAGGCTGCCGAACTTGGCGGTAATAAATATCAGTAATTGCTACTAAAGTATTAAGAATCGAATTGAGGAAATGAAGATGAAACATACATTGAAATTATTACCTATTCTGATGGCTACCGCCTTGTTGACGGCATGTCCGGGTGACGATGACGATACACCTTTACCAGAGCCATCTGCTGACTGGACTAAAACTAACGCATGGTTTGAGGCTGGTCAAAACACAGTTGTGGCTGCCAACGATACAGAAGTTAACCTAACTCGCGGTTCAGCCAAAAACGTCATCCTGTTTGTCGGTGATGGCATGGGTATCTCAACCGTGACTGCAGCGAGAATCTTGGCTGGCCAGATGGAAGGGCAGACTGGCGAAGAATATCAGCTAAGCTTTGATAAGTTCCCGGTCGCAGGTTTACTGAAAACTTATAACACCAATCAGCAAACCCCCGACTCAGCGGGAACCATGACTGCCATGATTAGCGGCGTGAAAACGAAAGCCGGCGTTATCGGTTTGTCTGAAGCAGCCTTACGTGCAGATTGTGCTTCAGGACAGGGAAAAGAAATGATCACGGCCATAGAACTGGCTGAAATCGCAGGAAAATCCACCGGTGTCGTTTCAACTGCTCGAATTACCCATGCTACCCCAGCAGCAACGTACGCCAAATCTGCTGAGCGCAATTGGGAAAGCGATGACGGACTGTCTGACGAAGCGAAAACGAATGGCTGTAAAGACATTGCCCAGCAGCTCATCGATTTTAATTATGGGGATGGTATTGATGTGGTCTTAGGTGGCGGTCGCCGTCACTTTATTCCTAACACTTTGACTGACGAAGAAGGCAAAAATGGTAAGCGGCAGGACGGTCAAAATTTGATTGGCGAGTGGCAAAATAAGTACAGCAATGGTCAATATGTTTATGACCAGGCTGGTTTTGACGCTGTAGATGTCACAGCAACCAATAAATTACTGGGTCTATTTAATTCGTCGCATATGGAATATGAGGCTGACCGCGTTAATGACGTTGCGGGTGAACCTTCGCTGAGCCAAATGACCGAGAAGTCATTGCAGATTCTGTCGCAAAACGACCAAGGTTTTTTCCTGACGGTTGAGTCAGGTCGTGTCGACCATGCGCATCATGCTGGTAACGCTCATCGTGCTTTATTGGATGCGGTTGAATTTGCCAAAGCAATTCAAGTTGCGGTGGATTCGGTGGATTTGAATGAAACATTGATTGTTGTTACTGCGGACCACAGCCACGTACTGACTCTGGCAGGCTACCCGACGCGCGGTAATCCAATTCTGGGTCTGGTAAAAACTAACGACAGTGCCGGTAATCCTGAGTCAGAACCGGTCCTGGCTGGCGACGATATGCCTTACACCACTTTGGGCTATACCAATGGATTGGGTTATGCCAACTATGGCGACGCTTCATTCGGTGATCAGCGCTATAGCGAGCCGAACAATGCAGGCCGTCATATTCATGGCGACGAAGACACTGAAACATCAGGCTTCCATCAGGAAACGTTAGTACCTCTTGGCTCCGAGACGCATGCTGGTGAAGATGTGGGTGTCTATGCGATTGGCCCAGGTGCACAGTTGTTGCGCGGCGTTAACGAGCAAAGCATGGTCTTCCATGCGATTGATTTCGCTGCTGATTTAATCAATCAGGCCGAAGCCAGCGCTGTCCAGTAATACTGTTAATACTGCGCTCTGTTATAGGGCGCAGTATTTTTCGTATGTTGAATTGACAATGGGTGGCTAGTAAGAGGTTAGTAATGAGCAAAATAGTGAAACTATCGGTGATAGCGGTAATCGTGATAATAGGAACTTTAGGGGCTCTTGAGCACTTGTGGGCAAAAGAATCGAATCAAACTGCTATTAAGGCCGATTATGTGATAACAGGAGAAGGTAAGTCTCCACAAGTGGTGACGATCTGGAAATCGAATCAATATTTCGCGGTGTCATTTAATCACCAGGATGTCATAGGCGTCTGGCAGAATTGGAACTCTAAGAATCCAACCTTTTATCAGGTCTATCCTCAAAAAGCTTTTCGTATAGAGTTTTCAAGAATGGAAAGTCAGCAACAGAATGACCTTTTGATGCAGCTCAGGTCATTGGTGGCGCAAGACCAGCTGCTAGAAAGTGTTGAGTTGAAAGGGGCAGTGGTACAAAGAGAATTACATTTGAGTGTTATAGAGGAAGGGGCGGACGTTGCCAACTCTATTAGCCGCTGGTCAGAATTTGCAACTTATGATTATGCTGATATTGGTGACAATGAAGCTGTTCCTGAGCTGGCACGCCTTATTCATCAAGGTTTTGTGTCAAATTTTTAAGATTAAGGGTTTATAATTTTTTTTAGTTGGGTGATAATGCGCCCGGCTCTGCTGGTCCCCTCGCAACGTAAGGTTGTGAATCCCGCCAGGCCCGGAAGGGAGCAACGGTAGCAACTGTCTCGTGTGCCGAGGTGTGGCTAGCAGAGTCTTTAATTCCTAACATCTACTTCTGCTGATTTAGGAATAAAAAAACCGCCAACTTGGCGGTTTTTGTGTTTCATGACTTCGAAACTGTATGTTTCAAGCCGATCAAATCAGCGCTTCACATGGTTATCTTCATCTTCGTCATGGTTCGGATCTGTGATGACACTGTGAAGCTGCGCTTCATATTCTTTTATTCTATACACTTCTCGAAGGTCAGCGATTTTGGCAATTACTTCCTTATCCGCTATCACACCAGGATTCGACGGGTTGGTGACTGTATTCCAGTCTTCAATGATATCATCATAAGCTTCATAATTTGTTTCATAGCGCCATACACACTTTGGACTGCCTTCAAAAGGTAGCCAGTTGTCATTATTACCATAGTCATCATTGACCGCCTGCCAGCAAGAGTCCGGATCTGCGAATGGGCCAACTGACATATATTGGTGATTAGTAATGCCATTGTTATTAACATACGAGATGGCTGTGTAGAAATAACCACCGCAGGTGGTACAGTTTCCAGCAGCATCGGCTGGTGCGATCACACCTGATGCGGCAATCAATCCAGAAATAAACAGGGCTTTGCTTAACGTTTTCATTGTGTACCTCAAAAAATAAGTTTATGGATAAAACGAGCTTTATTGCTCAGTCTTGATGACATATCCACCATAAATCATGACTTGGTCTTTGTAGATGAAAACTGCAGGCAAAAGAGGGCAAGCTGGGGAGCTTTTGGTAAAATGTGCGCCTTAAGTGACTGATATTAAATCAGTTGGTGATTTCCATGACTGATGCTGAGTGATAGATAAGGATTATTCTATTTTCTCGATAAGGCTAATTGTGCTATTGTTTGCCCACTTACCAATCACTCAAATATAATCGACTAAAAAATGAGCTACCAGGTGCTCGCCCGTAAATGGCGTCCAAAGAATTTCGATGAATTACAGGGTCAGGAACACGTCAGTCGTGCGCTGGTCAATGCTATTGAAAGTGGCCGTTTGCATCATGCTTATCTATTCACCGGCACGCGTGGGGTGGGCAAAACCACTATCGCGCGCATTCTCTCCAAATGTCTTAACTGTGAAACCAACGGCTTAACATCCAAACCCTGTGGTGAATGCGGTAGTTGTGTTGAGATCGATGAGGGACGGTTTGTTGACTTGATTGAAGTGGATGCGGCATCGCGAACTAAAGTTGATGACACCCGCGAGCTTTTAGAGAATGTCCAATACAAGCCGACGCGGGGTCGTTATAAGGTTTATCTCATTGATGAGGTACACATGCTATCCAACAGCTCATTCAATGCGCTGTTGAAAACTTTAGAAGAGCCGCCCGAGCATGTCATATTTTTATTAGCGACCACTGATCCGCAAAAACTTCCGGTTACAGTATTGTCGCGTTGTTTGCAGTTCCATTTAAAGCATATGGAAGAGCACACCATTTCGCAGCATCTCGCTTATATCCTGCAGCAAGAAACGATTGATTTTGAAACGCCTGCGCTGGAACTGATTTCGCGTTCAGCGGAAGGGAGCATGCGTGATGCATTGAGCTTGCTTGATCAGGCGATTGCCTTTGGTCAGGGCAAAGTGCAGGAAGAAGATATCCGCACCATGCTTGGCACTATTGACCATCAGTTCATGGTCAAACTGCTTGAAGCATTGGCTAACAAAGATTCGGCAGAGGCCATCAATGCGATTGCTGAAATGAGCCATTATCCGGTAGATTTTGCCGATGCTCTGAAAGAGCTGTTATCTCGCATTCATCAGATTGCCATTGTCCAGAGCACTGGCGTGTTATTGGATCAGGCTGCTCCCTATGTTGAAGACTTTGCAGGTAAGATCGCCAGCGATGACTTGCAGCTTTATTATCAAATGGGCTTACATGCTCGCCGCGATCTGGAATGGGCACCGTCACCACGACAGGGCCTTGAAATGGCACTGTTGCGAATGTTGGCGTTTCGACTTGAACCTTCCCAGGTCGTTCACAACAGCTCAAGCCAAACCTCATTAGATTCAGAGGCAAAAAAAAAAGCTAGCCTGAAACCATCAGAGCCTGCAACGCAAGAAGTTCCTGTTAAGAAAGAGCCTACTGAGAACGATCCTGTAGAGAATGATCCTGTAGAGATAGTCCCTGCTCCCAAAGCTGAACCAGAACATAAAACAAAACCAGAACATAAAACAGAACCAGAACATAAAACAGAACCAGAACATAAAACAGAACACAAACCTGAGCCCGCTGCTGCAAAGAGTCGTGAAAATGAACCCGCTAAGTCTATTGCCGATGGCCCAGAAGAACCACCATTCAATCCCGATGATTACGCCTCATTCAGTGATGATGAAAAAACTGAAGAGTCGATTCTCGATCAATATCAAGCTCCTACACCGTCTAAACCAGAAGAGCCGACGGTTGAAGCATCGTCTAACAGCATCAAAGAAAACACAGAACAGTCTTCGGATAATGAACAAGCCGCACTGGCCAGCCTGCACTCAGCACTAGGGCTTAGCTTTTCAGATGATGGGGACAATGACGGCGCATCATCTAAAAAAACAGTTGAGCCAACGCAAACTGAAACAGTAAAAGCAGCGGAACCTGAGCAATCGAACGATGAAGACTTTATGTTGCAACCGGTTCAGCCAATCGAGGAAGAACCTCAACCCGCTGAATTAACCCAAAAGCAGGAAAGGGTTTCTGCAGTTTCTTCGGAATCTCATAAGCCTGAAACAATAGAGGCCGGAGAAAGCAGGCTTGATCAGCAAGAGACCGATCCACAAGCGACGGCTCTTGAAGAGGGGGTTGATGATACTGATCTATTAGAGAGTGGCCCATTAGAGAATGATCTAATAGAAAGTGATCCGCCAGCCACAGAAGAAGCGATGCAGTGGGCACAGCACGTTAAAAAAATGGATTTAACGGGAACCTATCACCAAATTGCACAATGCAGTACAGTTCACTGGCTATCTGATGATAAAATACAGCTCACTGTTGAGCCAGCTCAGGATATTCTGAGTACCGACACCGCAAAACAAGCGATAGAAGAAGCCTTGGCGCAATATTTCAGCAAGCCGATAAATATAGAATGGCAATTTACTGAGCCGGAAGTGGCAACACCAGCCATGATCTGGCAACGAGCGGCTAAAGCAAAACATCGTAAAGCTTGCGAAACGATTACCCAGCATCCTTTTGTGCAGCAATTGGCACAAAAGTTTGCAGCAAAACTGGATAAAAGCAGTATCCAATACCTGGATGCTCAGCAATAATTTAACTGATTAGTAGAGGTCACTATGTTTGGTAAAGGTGGTTTGGGCAACATGATGAAACAAGCCCAACAAATGCAAGAAAAAATGCAACAGGCTCAGGAAGAAATCGGCAATCTTGAAGTTACTGCAGAAGCAGGCGCAGGCATGGTCAAAGTTACCATGACTGGCCGTCATGATGTTAAGCGTGTAGAAATCGATCCAAGCCTGATGGAAGATGATAAAGATCTTCTCGAAGATTTGGTTGCTGCAGCCGTAAACGCCGCAGTGCGCAAAGTTGAAGAGACTACTAAAGCGCGTATGGCGGAGGTGACGAAGGGGATGAATTTGCCTCCAGGTATGAATCTCCCATTCTAACTGGTCTTTTTCTCCCTGTGCTTTGTCAGTGCTGTGCTCAAAAACCTCATGTACTTTGTGTACTATTCGGTTTTTTTGCGCGCAGCGCTTCCTCGCTCAGAAAGAAAAATCCTGCGTTAAAATTAGGGTATGTGTTAGGAAGTGGCGGGCTTTGAGTATTTTTATACGCTCAAGCTCTTCGTGCGAAACTGCCTCGAACACACAAAAATATTCTGCGTTAGAATCTGAGGTATAATTTTTGCGTGCGGTACTTCCTCGCTCAGAAAGAAAAGCCTACGTTAAAATCCTAGGTATGGGTTAATTGATAGTCTTTTGTAGGTTGGCGATGAGCTTGCGAATCCCAACATAAATCTGATGCATCGTAAACATTTTTACAGGCACTTAAATGCAATCACCGTTGATTAAAAAATTAATTGAAGCTTTTACTTGTTTGCCGGGTGTGGGTAATAAGTCGGCACAGCGTATGGCGTATTTTTTATTGGAGCGTAACCGCGAAGGTGGTGAGCAACTGGCTGATGCTTTGATTGCTGCCATGCGCGGCGTGAAGCACTGTTCCCGTTGCCGCGATTTTACCGAAGATGATTTGTGCGGTATTTGTAATTCTCAGGCGCGAGATAACAGTTTGCTCTGCATCGTGGAAAGTCCTGCTGATGTGTTTGCCATTGAGTCTACCGCAAGCTTTAAAGGTAAATATTTTGTTTTAATGGGGCATTTATCACCGCTTGATGGAATTGGCCCCGAAGATTTAGGTCTTGATCAATTAAAGCGTCTGGTTGATGAGGAAAAGCCTGCGGAAATTATTTTGGCAACCAACTCAACAGTTGAAGGTGAGGCCACTGCACACTTTATCTCCGAAATGTTAAAAAAGAATAAGGTTGTTCTATCACGTATCGCATCAGGTGTTCCTCTTGGTGGTGAACTTGAGTACATTGATGGAGGAACCTTGATGCACTCACTGTCAGGACGTCAACCCTATCGCCGTTAGTTTCAATTCTTAAATTTGTTGAGGAGTTGTGATGAACTTTGTCAAAAAGGAAATTGAAGAATACGCTAAACTCTACACCAGTAATGAGCCTGAACTGTTGAAAGAACTGGCTGAGTTCACTGAAACCAATATGCCCATGGCGCAGATGCTTACTGGTAAAATAGAAGGACGCTTGTTGAAGATGTTGGTCGCTTTGACGGGTGCGAAAACGGTCCTTGAAATTGGTATGTTCACTGGGTACTCCGCTCTTTCTATGGCGGAAGCTTTACCTGACGATGGCCAGTTAATCACTTGTGATATTGATGAAGAAGTCGCCAAGCTGGCCAAAGACTATTTCTCTCGTAGTCCTCACGGCTCAAAAATATCTATTCAACTTGCTCCAGCTCTAGAAACTCTTTCCAATCTTAATCAAACCTTTGATCTGGCTTTCCTTGATGCGGACAAAGAAAACTATGTGGAATACTACCAAGCGATTATTCCAAAACTAAAGTCCAATGGTTTATTGGTGATTGATAACTGTCTCTGGTCTGGCAAGGTTATAGAGCCTGAAGCTGAAACGGATAAAGCCATTAACAACCTGAATCAATTAATTGTCACTGATCCCCGCGTTGAAAACGTCATACTTACTGTTCGTGATGGTATAAACCTGGTTCTGAAGGTATAAAATCAATAGCTTAGTTGTTAGTTGCTTAAATACTACACAGATTAACAGAAAGCTGGTAATGTATTTTTATTACGTCAAGATATCGTATTAAATAGACGTTTCTATTACTTCACTAGAGTGGGTAGGTGCGCATGAGTACACAACATAATAGCTGGGCTAATCGCCTAAAAATCCTTGGCTTCACTTCGCTTTCCTTTATTTTAATCAGTTGTAGTTCTGACTCAGATTCAGATTCAAGCCCTCCAACAGATGAGCAATTATCCTGGACTCAGGGTGTGTTTGAGGCTGAAGGTACTTTTAAAAACTTTTGTGAAGTACCCAGAACTGATACCGATATTGATGGCGACCCTTGGCCGGATAAAGTCGGTTCAACTTTACACGAAAACCATTGGCTTCGTTCTTGGAGCAACAACACCTACCTCTGGTATGACGAAATTCAGGATCAAAATCCAGCAAACTTCAATGATCCGATTGATTACTTTGCGGAGTTAAAAACGACTGCTTTAACACCAAGTGGCAATCCCAAAGACCGGTTCCATTATACTTACGACACCGATGTTTATGAGCAACTGGTCTCATCAGGCGCTTCAGCAGGATATGGTGCCGAATGGGTATTATTACAATCTGCACCGCCACGCGATGTTCGGGTCGCTTTCACTGAGCCTAATTCTCCTGCGACAACTGCTAATTTAACGCGAGGCGTTAAGATTTTGGAGGTTGATGGCGTTGATATGGTCAATGGTAGTGATGTCGATACTCTTAATGCTGGCTTGTTTCCAGACAGTGCTGGCGAAAGCCATGAGTTTCTGATTGAAGAGTCTGGCGGCGCTACGCGTACTGTAACAATGACTTCGGCCATTGTTACCACCGATCCTGTTCAGAATGAAGCGATCATTAACACAGGCAGTGGCGATGTTGGTTATCTGACCTTTAATACTTTTGGAATTGTTGATGCTGAATCAGAGTTGATTGATGCGTTTGAAACATTTGAAGCACAAGGCATCAGCGACTTAATCATTGATCTTCGTTATAACGGTGGTGGCTTCCTGGCAATTTCAAGTCAGCTCGCTTATATGGTTGCTGGTAGCGGCGCAACAAGTGGTAGAACTTACAGCCAAACGGTATTTAATGATAAGCACCCAACTATCAATCCGGTTACTGGGCAGCTACTTTCACCAACGCCCTTTTATAGTACTTCGTTGGGATTTTCAGTGAACGAAGGGCAAGCTTTGCCACAGTTAAACCTTTCGCGCATTTTTGTGCTATCTGATGGTGGTACCTGCTCGGCCAGTGAGGCGTTTATCAATGGTCTGCGCGGTATTGATGTAGAAGTGATTTTAATCGGTGATGATACCTGTGGTAAGCCTTATGGCTTCTATGCGACTGACAATTGCGGTACCACTTATTTTACCATTCAGTTCCGCGGTGAGAATGATAAAGCCTTCGGTGACTATGCAGACGGTTTTGTGATAGGTGGTAGCGACAATGGTGAGGATGTGGTTCGTGGTTGTGTAGTTGCTGATGACTTTGACCATTTACTCGGTGATGAACAAGAGGCCAGACTGGCAGCGGCTTTAAATTATCGTGAAACAGGTTCTTGCCCTGCGGTTGTAACCAAGTCATTACATCAGGCGCCTTATAAACCATCTGACGTTTATGATGAAAACTCACTCTATAATTCACAAATTCTGCGTGATCGGATGTTCTTGAAACAGAACCTGATTTTGACTGAACCGAAATAGTCATGAGTTGTAGGCTGTTATTAGCAATGGTTTCAACGGTCTTGTTGGCTTCGGCCTGCAAGACCATTGACCCTGCTCATGCCGAACCGGCCGTGATTACCAATCCTTCAGCTGAAACCACTGCGGAACTAACCGAGGTGGTTTCAACTATTTTTAATGACCGACCAGTGACCCTGGCGCAAGATGTATTGACCGATACCAACATATTGACGATTCAAATTGCAGAGCATAAAAAGGATGGCCTGCCAGTGATGGGGCGGATTGAGGAAATGCCACGCCAATTTCAGCTGTTAAAGCATGAAGACGATTGCTATCTCTATGATTCTCAAAACGATACCCTGTACCCACTGCAAACCGTTGAATGTGAGCCTATTGAGCTACCCTAGCCATTAGCAATCAGACGGGTTTTAATTGTCTGCTAGAGCCTTGAAATTACCCCAGCAGATCCCCACATCCTATCCAAGTTTCAACCTTTCTTTCTGAACTCATAACTGAACAGATAACGGAGATTTGTTATGTCGGTAGCGGCTGAGAAACAAACACATTCATTTCAAACTGAAGTTAAACAACTACTGCACTTGATGGTGCATTCTTTATATTCCAATAAAGAAATCTTTCTGCGCGAGCTAATCTCGAACGCAGCAGATGCGGCGGACAAGCTTCGCTTTAAGGCTTTAGATGATGACAGCCTGTTAGCAGACGACCCGGAACTGCGTATTCGTATTACCACGGATAAAGACGCCAAAACGCTGACCATATCTGATAACGGCATCGGTATGACCGAAGATGAGGTCATAGCCCATCTTGGTACTATCGCTAAATCGGGTACCGCAGACTTTTTGAGCCAACTGACTGGCGACAAGAAAAAAGATTCAAAGTTGATTGGACAGTTTGGGGTGGGTTTCTACTCAGCCTTTATCGTCGCCGACAAAGTGACTGTTATGACACGTGGTGCTGGACTGGCAGAAGACCAGGCCGTGATCTGGGAGTCAGCGGGTGATGGTGAGTTTACCATTGAGGCAACTACTAAAAGCACACGTGGAACAGACATTACGTTACATCTTAAAGATGGCGAAGAAGAGTTCCTGGAGGACTATCGCCTGCGCACCATCATCGGTAAATACTCTGACCACATTTCGTTGCCAGTTGAAATGCACAAAGTGCATCAAGGCGAAGATAAAGATAAGCCAGAACAACCTGAGTTTGAAGTGGTTAATAAAGCGACCGCCCTGTGGACTCGTCCTAAGGCAGAAATTACTGACGAAGAATATCAAGAGTTTTATAAGCACGTAGCTCACGACTTCCAGGACGCTTTAAGCTGGAGTCACAACCAGGTGGAGGGTAAGCAGGAATACACCAGCTTGCTCTACATTCCAGCCAAAGCACCATTCGATATGTGGAACCGTGATCGCGTGCGAGGCGTAAAACTTTACGTGCAGCGTGTCTTCATTATGGATGATGCTGAGCAATTCCTGCCAGTTTATTTACGTTTCGTACGTGGCTTGATTGACTCCAACGATTTGCCGCTGAATGTCTCGCGTGAGATTCTACAAGACAGCTCAGTAACGCAGTCATTACGCTCAGCGACTGTTAGCCGAGTGCTAAAAATGCTTGAGCAACTGGCCAAGAAAGACCAAGAAAAGTACCAGCAGTTCTGGAACGAATTTGGTCAGGTCTTGAAAGAAGGTCCCGGCGAAGATTTTGCCAACAAAGAAAAAATCGCCAGCCTGTTCCGCTTCAGCTCAACCCATAACGACAGCAAAGAACAAACTGTGTCGCTGGATGACTACATAGAGCGCATGAAGCCAGAACAGGACAAGATCTATTACATAGCTACCGACAGTTTCCTTGCTGCGAAAAACAGCCCACACTTGGAAATCTTCCGCAAGAAAGGTATCGAAGTTCTATTGATGCATGACCGCATCGACGAATGGACAATCTCGCACCTGCAGGAATACAAAGACAAGCAGTTTGTATCGGTCACACAAGGTTCATTAGATCTTGGCAACCTTGAAGATGCCGACGACAAAAAAGCCCAAGAGCAAGCATCAAAAGAACACGAAGACTTGGTCAAGCGCGTCAAAGACGTACTCGGCGACAAAGTAGCCGATGTTCGAGTGACATTGCGCCTAACCAACACACCAGCATGCATCGTAGCGGGCGAGGGTGATATGCCATTGCAAATCGTCAAGATGATGCAAGCCGCCGGTCAGCCGGTACCAGATGTAAAACCAGTGTTCGAACTCAACCCAGAACACGCCTTGATTCAGTTAGTTGAAAAAGAACAGGATCAAGACCAGTTCAACGAATGGGTCGACGTACTGTTTGATCAGGCCCAACTTGCCGAAGCAGGCCAGCTAGAAGACCCAGCCAGCTTCGCAACAAAGCTTAACAAGCTACTGTTAAAACTAGCTAGTTAACCCCATGTCATCCCGCGGTACCTAAAGGTACTTCCTTCGGTCGCTAACCGCGGAAAAAATCGTCCGGAACGATTTTAAACAGCGAAGCTGGCCTCTGGTGAAATACAAGGATGTATTTCATAATCCAGTGACTTTGTAGGGGCGCACCAATGTGTGCGCCCAATTATCTCACGAATTCTGATGACCGTAAGAAGTGCCTTTGTTGAATCCATGTCTTTTAAACCTGATAGAAACACCACACTGTAAAACCCGTCAACATTTCAAACGAACCATCTCAACAATTTTGTCTTTCTGAATTTACTTAAGACGACCGAAGGAAGCACCTTTATGTGGTCTGCTCTTCATTGCCTATAAAATAATCACTTGTAATAAAATCACTCCGAAATTAGGATGTTATGAGTGAACACATTTAACAATGCTTGTTTACAGCATCATCTGAATCAAGGGAGTGAATAAATGAAAAATTTATCTAAATTCTTACTAGCAGTTGTACTTTCGGCTGCCTCATTAACTGCATCTGCAATTGAAAGGCAAAAGGCTCGGAACTGGTGCTGGGCTGCATCAGTGCAAGATGTGATGGCTCAAGCCGGCTTGTATCAAACACAAGAACAGGTTGCAGCTCGTTTAGATGGCTGGCCAACAGATAGACCTGCGCACATTCAAGAAGTCGTGGCGTTATTAAGGTCATATGGTTTTCGTGCATGGAGTGCGGGCAGACCAGGATCACCGCAAGAACTTTATGGCTCATTAAATAGTGGTTGGAAGTTAATAGCTTTTGCGCGACCTTCGAATGGCCCGATTGGACATTTTATTGTTTTGCAAGGGGTGCATCATAGCACTGGTGGCATCATTGTATCGGATCCGTGGACAGGCTACACCTACGTCAATTCTTTACAAGAATTGTACCATGGTTGGCATTGGGGCGATTCTGTCATTGTGGGTACTCCTCACTAAGCCCGTGAATAACAACAAAATCGATACTTGTGAGTTAATGGTGTCATAAGTTAATGGTGTCAGAGTCAATATAGCATTGAACCTGTATAGCTAGTCAGCTAATCATCTAATTGCTAGAATCTGGCTAACTTTATTTGGATTCACCGCCTCAGGCGGTTTTTTTATGGTTCAGTTTTTAAACAGTAAATTATTCAAAGTCTTGTTCATCATAGCTTGCCTGGTGATATTTACCATGTCGCTGATGCCGGGTAAGCAATTGCCGAAGGGGTTGCCTTGGGACAAGGCTTTGCATTTTATTGGTTATGCTGGGCTGGCGTTTCTCGCTCGAATGGGCTCGAAGAAGCACCCAAGCTGGCAGATTGTGGTTGGCTGTATTGGTTTTTCGCTGTTGATTGAGTTTCTGCAGCAGTTTATTCCGAATCGGGGGTTTGAATGGCTGGATCTGATGGCAAATTCACTGGGTGTATTGACTGGCGTTGTGGTTGGGTATTGGCTGAAGCCGTATTTGATCAAGGAGTAGGGGGCGGCTGATTTTATGGTTTTCACCTAAGAGTAAGGATAATCCCCAACGATTTATCACTATGCTTGTATTTTTGATGGGTTACGCAGGTTGCTGGGTCTGCCCCTTGGGTAAACCCATCCTATAAGAGCTTTGTTTTTCCTTCAATAGTATAAGTATATTCCAACTTTCGGGCGCACACATAGGTGCGCCCCTACCATGAGTCCAAGGTTTGGTAGGAGCAAGCCGATGTGTCTGCCCGATTTGTGTTATTGACGTATTTGAGCGCACACGCGGGTGCGTCCCTACCATGAGTCCCAGGTTTGGGTAGGGGCAGGCCAATGTGCCTGCCCAAGTTCTGTTTAGGAGCACCACCACTAGAATTCCCTGCAATGGCTCGTAAATCGGTAAATTGCCGGATTTTTTACTTGAGATAGCCTGCCGATCCAAGTATCTTTAGCGCCTTATAACTCATACATTGCGACTACTTGTAGGAGATTCCGCAGATGCGCATTATTTTGCTTGGCGCGCCAGGTGCTGGTAAGGGTACACAGGCTCAATTCATTAAAGAAAAGTATGATATTCCTCAGATTTCTACCGGGGATATGTTACGTGCGGCGGTTAAAGCCGGTACTGAGCTTGGTATACAGGCCAAACAAAAGATGGATGCTGGCGAGTTGGTGTCGGACGACATTATCATTGGTATCGTCAAAGAGCGTGTGAAAGAAGCCGATTGTGCTAATGGTTACTTGCTGGACGGCTTTCCGCGTACTATTCCTCAGGCTGACGCTATGCGTGAGAACAATATTAATGTGGACTATGTTGTTGAAATTGACGTTGACCACGAAGAGATTGTTAAGCGTCTAAGCGGTCGTCGCGTTCATCCTGCTTCGGGCCGTGTTTATCATGTGACTTACAATCCGCCTAAAGAGGCCGGAAAAGATGATGTTACTGGTGAACCTTTGATTCAGCGTGATGATGATAAAGAAGATACTATCCGTCGTCGTTTGGCTGTTTATGTTGAACAGACTAAGCCTTTGATTGAGTACTATTCTGATTGGGCTGAAAAAGATGCGGATGCTGCGCCGGAATACGTTCGAGTTGAAGGTGTGGGTTCTGTTGAAGATATTCGTGACGCAATCTTCACAGGTTTAGAGTCATAATCCGCGCACCTTTATTCATTGCTTAAAAGAGAGGCTGTTTTTGAAAAAACAAGGAGTTCTCCTTTGTAATCTAGGAACGCCGGACGAGCCAACACCAAAAGCGGTTCGGCGCTACCTTGCTGAGTTTCTTCATGATTACCGTGTAGTGTCGCTATCCCGTTGGGTCTGGTGCTTAATACTACACGGTATTATTTTGCGTATTCGTCCTGCCAGAGTCGCCAAACTGTATAAGTCTATCTGGACGCGCGAAGGCTCGCCATTGCTGGCTATTACTCAGCGCCAGCGCAAGAAGTTACAAATCATGATGAATGATCGCTTTGTTGAGCAGGAATATGGCAAACATATTCCGGTTGAAATCGCGATGGCCTATGGCAACCCCTCAATTCCTAAAGCGTTAAAAGCACTTAAAAATCAAGGCTGCGAACGTATTATCGTATTACCGCTTTATCCTCAATACAGTTCTGCTTCAACTGCCTCGATTTTTGATCGGGTTGCTAAAGCGATGAAAAAGGAGTTCTTTGTTCCAGAGTTTTCTTTTGTTGGCGACTATCATGATGAACCGATTTATATCAAAGCGCTTGCTGATTCGATTAAGCGCCATTGGAACAATCAAGGTAAAGCAGACAAGTTACTTTTTTCCTATCACGGTGTGCCGGAGCGTTTTAGCAAAGGCGGTGACCCTTACGAAAAGCAATGCCATAAAACTACTGAGCTTGTTATCAAAGAACTTGGTTTGCAAGAAGGAGATTACCTGACTTCATTCCAATCCCGTTTTGGCAAAGAAGAGTGGATCAAACCTTATACCGATGCAACTCTGGAAAACTGGGGTAAAGAGGGCGTTGAATCGGTGCAAGTCGTTTGTCCAGCGTTTAGTGCGGACTGCCTGGAAACTCTTGAGGAAATTGCCGAAGAAAACAAAGACATATTTGTTGAGAGCGGTGGCAAACGTTACGAATATATTCCTGCTTTGAATGATGATGATGCTCATATTGAAATGATGATAACGTTGCTTGAACAGCGTTTTCTCAAGTAATTGTTGTAATAGTAGCTCCGACCAATGGCATCATTAGCATCTTTAGAAGAACTCTTTTCTGCTGATGGCCTGTTGGCCGATTATTTCGAAGGTTTTGTCCGACGCTCCGAGCAGGAACAGATGGCACAGTCCATTGAGTCGGCCATCAAAGATGAAGCCTCGATCTGTATTGAAGCAGGAACAGGAACCGGCAAAACCTTTGCTTATCTGGTTCCTGCCTTAAAAAGCTGGTACGAACAAGACAGTAAAATTATTGTTTCAACCGGTACTAAAAACCTGCAAGACCAACTCTATTTCCGCGACCTTCCTGATATCTGTAAAGCTCTTTCTATCTCGCCCAAAATTGCTTTGCTTAAAGGGCGCAATAATTATTTATGCCAATACAGACTGCAACAGAGTCTGGAAAGTGGACGCTTTCAAAGTCGCTCCATGGTCGATACTTTAAGTCGAGTGAATGAATGGTCTGTGAAAACAGCCAGCGGCGATCTGACGCAGTGTACTGACCTTGCTGACAATGATCCGCTGTGGTCCTACGTGACCTCGACCAATGAAAATTGCCTTGGCGCTGAGTGCCCAGATTATGCAGAGTGTTTTGTTGCTAAAGCACGTCAACGAGCAGTGACAGCTGACGTTGTAGTCGTTAATCATCACTTGTTACTCGCTGACATGGTGCTTAAAGAAGACGGTTTTGGCGAGTTGTTGCCTGATGCCGATATTGTGGTGGTTGATGAAGGACATCAGCTAGCAGACATCGCACATAGCTTTTATGGCCGCCGACTCACTAGCAGACAGCTCATGGAAATTTGTCGCGATACCGAGCTTGAAGCTTTAACTAATGCCAAAGATGATCGTCAATTATCAGTGGCGGTTCGTCGTGTTGAAGGTGCAGTCAATGAAATCCGTTTAAGTCTTGGCGAATCAGGACAGAAGAAAAACTGGCAGCAGATTGTTAATCCGCAACGTAAGCAATTATTGGCGGAACTGAAAAAAGAGCTAGGTGTACTACACAGTCGGTTAGAGCGTCATGCTTCGCGATCCAAAGGTTTGGATTCTTGCCATAAACGCGCAGAAGAATGTTTGCATACGCTGGCCTTTTTTAGCGATAAGGATCAGGAGCTTACCGCAGTACGTTGGGTGGAAACTTATCGCCAGGGTTTTGCCATGATGGAGACGCCTCTTGATGTGTCCAAAGCATTTGCGCAAAGTTGTCGCGAACAGTCGACTCGCAGCTGGGTTTTTACCTCAGCAACGATTACTCAGGCAAGCAGTAAAGGTGCTAGTGATTTTAAACATTTCAAGGAACGCTTGGGGTTAGATGAGGCTCGTGAACTTGAGTTACCGAGCCCATTTAATTATGCCTCGCAAGCGATTCTACACATCCCTCGCGGCTTGGCAGATCCACGCTCAAAAGATTTTATCAACAGTTGGCAAAAAGCGGTGTTACCAATTATTGAGACAAATCCCGGCGGTACTTTCGTGCTCTTCACCAGTTATTCCGCGATGCATCAAGTGCAGGAGCTATGGAAAGATAAGCTGCTGGATAAAACAGTATTGATGCAGGGCGAGAAGCCGAAGAATCAGTTAATTGAAGATTTTCGTGAAGAGGGCAATGCGGTATTGTTGGCAACCTCCAGTTTCTGGGAGGGCGTTGACGTCAAAGGTTTGGCGCTAAGCTGCGTTATAATCGATAAACTGCCCTTTGCGGCGCCAGATGAACCGCTTATCGAAGCCAAGATTCAGGCGATGCGTAAGTCGGGCAAGAATCCCTTTTTTGATCTGCAAATACCGGAAGCCATTATTGCCTTAAAGCAGGGCGCAGGACGCTTGATTCGTGATCAAACTGACAAAGGAGTTCTGGTGCTCTGCGATCCTCGCTTGATTGCCAATGCCTATGGCAAACGATTCCTACGTAGCTTGCCGCCAATGCGCCGTACGCGCGAACAAAAGACTGTGATAGAATTTCTGCAAAACCTAACCCAAGATTAATCGTTTTCATGCCCAATATTCTCGTCATTGATACTTCTACCGAAGCCTGTTCCGTTGCCTTGCAAGTTGGCGATGTTATCTATAGCGACTATAAAGTAGCGCCTCGTCAGCATGGCGAGCTAGTGTTGCCGATGGTTGATAGCTTATTAAAGCAGGCACAAATCCAATTAACTGATCTGGATGTGATTGGTTATGGTCAGGGACCGGGCGCTTTTACCGGTCTACGGATATGTATCAGCATTGTTCAAGGTCTTGCTTATGGCGCTAGCGTGCCAGTGGTTGGCGTTTCCAGCTTACAGGCCATGGCGCAAGCAGCTTATAGAACTACTGGAGATAAATATATCCTGAGTGCAATTGATGCACGGATGGGTGAGGTCTATTGGGCTGTCTATCAACTGGAGGATGGATTGATGACGCTAGTGGGGCCGGAAGAGGTCGCTGAGCCAGAATCTGTCACCATTGAGCAACTAGACACGTCTAATATTTATAGAGCTGTAGGAAGCGGTTGGCAGACTTACCCAGATCAACTGGCGCAACGCAGTGGGGTGTCTTTGGTTATTGAAGAGCAGGTCTCATTTCCAAGCGCTGAGCAGATGTTGCCATGGGTCGCTAATCAGTTTTCCAATGGTTTGGCTCTGGACGCAGAGCGGGCGCAACCTGTGTATTTGCGTAACAACGTAGCGAAAAAAGTCGCTGAGCAGGGCCAGCCTGACTGAATATCTGAGATTCAGGAAGCGTTCATAGACTTTGTGTTACAAATGAAGCAATATTTTAAGTGCTTGATTTTATATGCTCTTGGCATGCAAAATCAGGACTAATAAAGGGAGGCAGTTAATGCGACATTATTTAAAATTACTTTCAGTCAGTGCCATGGCTGGTTTATTAGCGGCGTGCGCCAATGTTCCGGAATCGGTTGAGTTTGAGCAGCCAAGTGTAGATTTTGCACAGGTAGCGCAAAGTCCAGCCACGTATTCCGGTCAGGAAGTTCGTTGGGGCGGTATTATTGCTCGAGTAGAGAACTTGGAAAAAGACACATTGATTGAGGTGGTTAATTTACCGCTTGACCGTCAAGCAAGGCCGCTAAAAGATAGTCAGACGGGCGGTCGTTTTATTGCCAGAGTTCCTGGTTTCCTTGACCCCATGATTTATCAGAACGGTAAAGAAATAACGTTTGTTGGTATGCTCGGTGAGCCTATGCCGGGTAAAGTGGGTAAGCATGAAATCAACTTTCCAGTAGTGGATACACGTAATCATTATTTATGGAAAGAGCGTCCAAAACGCGAATATATTGAAGTTTATTCAATGTGGGATCCATACTGGTTTTATCACCGTCCTTATCATTGGCCTTATTATTATCGATATCGTGTGATTCGTGACTATGAACCTCGTGTTAATCCGAACCTGGATAAACAACCGAATGATCCTCCTATGCCTAAACAACGGATTGAGCCACGCAGCTCTGAGCCTGAAGTTAGAGTTAGACCTTCACCTAGCCCAAGGCCAGCTAGCAAACCAAGAGTCAGCCCTAAATTAGGTGATGGTTTTATAAAACAGAAGTAAGATTACGGGTTAAGTAATTGAAAAGAAAGCCGCTCGCATGTAAATGTTAGCGGCTTTTTTAGTTCATGGTTTTGTAGCTTGGTGATTCGCTTGGCTGAGCCAGCGCCTTTTGCATCACCAAGCTACGCAGAGCCTCAAAAGTTAACTCTGAGAAGCTTCAGAAAAGGCCAATGTTTGTTTTGAGCGATGGATAAAACGTCCCAGCAACAGAATTGCGGCAACCGTTAGTCCAACAAGAATACCAATCCAGAAGCCTTTCACTTTGAGATCCATATAGTCAGCCAGATAAATACCTACAGGGAAACCTATAAACCAATAGGCTATGGCCATGTAAACAGTTGGTATCTTGGTATCTTTCATGCCGCGCAGAGCTCCAGCACTATTAACTTGCAAACCATCGGAGAACTGGAAGATGGCAGCCAGGAAGATCAGGGATGCGGAAATTTCGATAATCGCTTGGTTGTCAGTGTAAACGCCTACTAATTCGTAGCGGAAAAATAACATAATAACCACAGACACAGCTTGGAAAAATAAGCTGGCGCCAATTCCACAAAAACCGGATAAACGCATTTGTCGATAATCCTGCCGGCCCATCCAGTAGCCTACTCGTGCGGTAATGGCTATAGACAAGCCCCAGGGAACCATGAAGGCCACTGTGGCGATATTCATGGCTATCTGGTGTGCGCCGGTTAAGTCGACGCCATAACGAGCGACGAGGATGCCGATCATGCCAAACATGCTGACTTCCATGAGAAGACCAAGCGACATTGGGGTGCCAATGGAAAAAAATTCCTTAATCAGTTTCCAGGTAGGCCAGCGAACCTTTTTAAAAATATTCAGGCTGGCGAAAGAAGGGTTACGCCAAGTAAAAAATAATAAAAAGAGAAAGAGTAAGGTCCAGACCACGCTAGTTGCGTAGCCGACACCGATTGCGCCCATAGCCGGCACACCTAGTCCACCATAAATAAACCAGGTGTTAAAAAGAAGGTTGAATGGAATCACCATGAAGGAGCAGAACATCACGATTTTGGTGGAAAACAAACCTTCATTACCAGAGCGCAGCGCAATAAATAAAAATGCAAAGATGCAACCCCAGCTTAATGCTTTCAGATAGCCGCTGGTGGTTTCGACAATAGCATCTTCGACTCCGAGTAAATATAGAATAGGGTCAACATTGCGTAGCAAAATGAAGGTGATGATGCCGAAAATAACTGCCAAAAACATGCCCATTTGGAATGTTTTACCAATACTGTCCATTTTACCCTGGCCGTTAAAGTGCGCGACCATGGGATTAATCGCCATCATGAGCCCCATGAACAGGGAAAATATAATCATAAAGGTATTAAAACCGGTTCCGACCGCGGCCAGTGCGTTGCTGCTGTAATTGCCAGCCATCAAAGTATCAATAACGCCCAAAGACATCTGAGCCAGTTGAGCCAAGATTGCAGGTATGGCAATACGAATGATAGCAGTCGTTTCATGGCGGATGTCCTGCCATGAGTGGCTGCTGTTGGATGTGGAATTGTTGTCAGCCGAATGTGCCATTAGAAACCTGTTTATGGTCGAGTATGATAATAGTGAAACCAAATACTATTGGTCTTATAGAGTAACTATAACGTCTAAATTTCAAATAATGATGGCTTTAACGCCCCTAAGTCTATCGAAAAGCTCAGGAATGAGTGAGCAACTTCATGATCTATAGTTGCCAACTCTTTTGCTGAACACTTATAGGTTAAGTTCAACTTTTCAATGATAGGTATAAGACTGATGTGCATGGCTTGCCATTCACCATTGATAAATAACCACAGTTCGTTATTCTGTTTTCCGCCACGCTTAAAATAAGTCATACGCGCAAGTGGTTCAGCTTTGACGCCTTGCTCCAGCGCTAGCTCAACCCAGTCAATTAGCTGGTCGTCATCAGGCACTTCTAGCATATCCGGATATTTTAGCTCTGTGACTTCTTTACCAAAGGCCATCAGGTAATCGTCTGATGTCCAAAGCTGCTGCAGTTGTTGTTTTGCCCACTGGCTCATGCTGGTTGATAATTCCCCGCCGATAGAAGCAAGGTTTAGACGACTTTCATCACTCCAAAGCTGATCTAAATCTGTTTGCGGTAGCTGTAACAACTTTTGCACAATGCCGCCAATATTGGGTGCTCTAAAGCCCACCGAGTAGCAGATACTATTACCGACTGACTCACCCCAGTGTGGCGTATTGGGCGGGATATAAAGCATATCGCCAGGGTTGACGATAACATCCATGTCCGCATCAAATGGCTCTATTTGAGCTATTTGTGGGTGAGGGCAGATTGCTGTGGTAGCCTGGTTCTTATGACCCAAACGCCAGCGCCTCTGACCCTCACCTTGAATTAAGAAGACGTCGTATTTATCCAGATGCGGCCCAACACCGCCACCATTGGTAGCGTAAGATACCATGACATCATCCAGTCGCCAGCGCGGAATAAAATTACAGGCTTTAATTAAGCCGCACAGCGGTGGGTGGAAATAATCCAATGACTGAACCAGTAAAGTCCAGTTTTCATCATCTAATTTAGCAAATTTGGATTCTTCGATAGGACCATGCTCAAGCTGCCAGAGGTCACCATCGTGCTCAATCAGGCGCGACTCAATATCATCTTCTAAGCTATAACCAGCCAATTCTTCTGCTGAAATAAACGCATCTTCGCCAGACACCTGCGCAGAAGAAAACGCCCCTCGGATTAACAAGGGGCGCTTTTGCCAATATTCCTTGAGGAATTGCTCAGGACTGATGTCGCCAAGGATGCTTGTCATAGCTTTTCCATGAGTTTTGAATCGATCTGCTTTAGATGTTTTTTGCCTGACTTATTGCATTACCAATATAGGTGGCTGGGGTTAATTGCTTAAGGCGTTCTTTTTCGTCTTCTGGCAGCTCCAGTGAATCAATAAAGACTTGCATGCCCTCGCGCGTAACGCGCTTTCCACGAGTCAGCTCTTTCAATTTTTCGTATGGGTTAGGGATACCATAACGACGCATAACAGTTTGGATCGGCTCAGCCAATAGTTCCCAGTTGCCATCCAGTTCATTAAGAAGTGCTTGTTCGTTAACTTCTAATTTAGAAATCCCTTTTAGGGTGGCTTGATAGGCGATAACACTGTGTGCGTAACCAACACCCAGAACACGTTGCACTGTAGAATCAGATAAGTCGCGCTGCCAGCGAGAGATAGGTAGCTTCATTGCTAAATGGTCGAATAAGGCATTGGCTATACCAAGATTACCTTCTGAATTTTCAAAGTCGATTGGATTAACCTTATGCGGCATAGTTGAAGAGCCAATTTCGCCAGCAACTGTCTTTTGTTTGAAATGTCCAAGGGCAATATAGCCCCATACATCACGGTCAAAATCGATAATGACGGTATTGAAACGCGCAATGGCATCGAATAATTCAGCCATGTAATCGTGCGGCTCAATTTGAGTGGTGTAGGGATTCCAGGTTAAACCTAAAGAGGTGACAAACTTTTCAGCGAAGGATTGCCAATCAAACTCAGGATAGGCGGACAGGTGAGCATTGTAGTTACCCACGGCACCATTGATTTTGCCTAAAATTTCCTGATTCTGAATCTGTTTTAATTGACGTTCTAAACGATAAACCACATTAGCCATTTCTTTGCCCATAGTAGAAGGCGAAGCAGGTTGGCCGTGAGTTCGAGCCATCATTGGGATTTCTGCGAACTGCCCAGCTAAACTACGAATTGATTGGCAAACCTCTTGTTGGTATTTAGCGAGTGCTTCAGTGCCTTCTTTGAGCATCAAAGCATAAGACAGATTGTTGATATCTTCAGAGGTGCAGGCAAAGTGAATGAACTCGCTAACATTATCAAGTTCGTCACTGTGGCGGATTTTTTCTTTCAGAAAATACTCAACCGCTTTCACATCATGGTTAGTGGTGCGTTCTATTTCTTTAATTTTCTCAGCGTCACTCTCAGCAAAATAGTCGACAATGCTATTCAATAGCTGGTTGGCCTCGTCAGAAAAAGGCGGGACTTCTTTTATGGCATCTGCTTGTGAAAGCGCTTGTAGCCAGCGGACTTCAACCGTAACACGGTATTTGAGCAAGCCATACTCGCTGAAAATGCTTCGTAAATCAGTGACTTTAGAGCCATAACGGCCATCGACAGGTGAAATTGCGGTAAGAGCTGAAAGTTGCATGAGACGTTTCCCGTTACTGGTTTCCAAACTATAAGAAAAACTTGCGTGTTTAGTAGTTCTCGCTGCTTGGCCTTCGGTAGTTGTCGACCAGCTAGAGTTGCTACTAAGCCTAATTAAGTAAAGGCATTTTTTGAAACGCGGATCATACCGCAACTGACGCTTTTTGGCATCTATAAAACGGGTACTGAGAGGTTTTGGTGGACTAATGCGACAATTCTTTACAAAAAATATAGGAAAGTTCGGTTTTAATCAGCCCCCTTTTTTGTCATCATCGGCCCCATTAAATATTTTAGGCTGATTAAAGTCGCTACCTGAGCGTTATTTTTATGAGTAAGTTTTTGATAATAATAAGTATACTGCTGGTTTTACTGGTCGGATGCGGCGATGGGCAGTCAGTATCCGGTGAAGGTAAGACGACCAATAAACAAACCAGAGAGCTGATTCAGCAAATGGAGTGGGTTGAAGAAGCCAATGTTGAAGCTTTGGTCAAGCAAAAGCTAAAATCCCCGCGCCGTTTTCTGGCCGTTGAAACTGATGGTGAAGTCTTGATCCCTGGATTACCGAAAGATGTTTGTGAGCTGGTTGTTAGTAATGGTGACTATGTTGTTTTAGCTGGTATGTCTGAAGTGGTTTATAATTCGCGTCATGCAGAATTGAGAGTGAAAACTCGCGATTTCGCAATAACCTATAATAAAAAATTGATAAACACCATTAAATCAAATACATAAACGAATTACTCAAATTAAAAAAGCCAGCGAACTGCTGGCTTTTTTATTGCTTCATTGGTTTAGTTAGAGTTACAAACTAAGAATATCAATAATCTCTCGGGTATTTTCCATTACACGGATGATCTTGCCTTCCACCTCAATAATTTTGCTTCCTGTTGGGCCAAGAGGGAGTCTCTGACGTAACTCATAAGGAATAGGCTGACCATAGCGGTATACATCTTCCGATAAAACTTCTCCGCGTTGCAACTTCATTTCCCAGCCGGGAGGAAGTTCGCCAGTTCTTTGATATTTCTTTTGCAGGCCTTTGGGCAGTTGTTTTTTCTTGCTGTCACCATAGTCTCTATTTCGGTCATGGTAGTAGTCGCGAATAATGCGAGTTTCATCATCGTGGAATAGGCCATCTCGACTAGGTTTGGGAGCTACTTTGTTCTGCTGTTGCTCTTGAACCTGTTCGCGCTTAGGCTCTTTGTCCATCGCGTAACCTGTTGAAAATAAAAAGCTTAAGCCTAACGTGGTTATGGTAAGTATTGATTGTTTATAGTTCATGTAAATACCCCATTTATTGCTCTGTATGTGGGTATAGCATAGGGTAATTGGCATGAATATACACTTAATAGAGCTCACTAATTAGTTAAATAAGATATGGCTCACATTCCATAAAGCCTGTGTTATAATCTGCCACCTTCTGAGAGACCCCATTAAGTGGATTGTACGCCTAAGTTACCGATTTTAGCGTGAATATCTTTAGTGGATAGACAAACATCGAACAACGAGGAATCATACGTGTTAGAAGCTTACAGAAATCATGTTGCAGAGCGCGCTGAGCAAGGTATACCACCTTTGCCATTAAATGCTGAACAAGTGAGTCAATTGGTTGAGTTGTTGAAGAACCCTCCTGCTGGTGAAGAAGAGTTTCTGGTCGAGTTGTTAACTCACCGTGTGCCACCAGGCGTTGATGAAGCCGCTTATGTTAAAGCCGCTTTTTTGGCTGCTGTGGCTAAGGGAGAGGCAGAGTCTCCTCTGATTGATAAAGCCCACGCAACCAAGTTATTGGGTACTATGTTGGGCGGTTACAACATTGCTACTTTGGTTGAGCTTTTAGATGATTCTGAACTGGCAGAGTTGGCTGGTGAAAAATTAAAGCACACTCTATTGATGTTTGATGCCTTCCATGATGTCGCTGAAAAAGCTGACAAGGGCAATACAGTTGCTAAAGCTGTCATCGAATCTTGGGCAAATGCCGAATGGTTCAAACAGAAGCCTGCTTTAGCGGAGAAAATCACCTTAACGGTATTCAAGGTACCTGGTGAAACTAATACTGATGATTTATCCCCAGCACAGGATGCCTGGTCACGTCCGGATATTCCTTTGCATGCTTTGGCGATGTTGAAAAACGAGCGCGAAGGTATCAATCCAGATAAAGAAGGCGACATTGGTCCTATTTCTGTTATCGAAGAATTGAAGCAAAAAGGTCACCCGCTAGCCTATGTTGGTGATGTTGTGGGTACTGGTTCTTCTCGTAAGTCAGCGACTAACTCTGTTTTATGGCATATGGGAGCTGATATTCCATATGTTCCCAATAAGCGCGCAGGTGGCTTCTGCTTCGGCAGCAAAATCGCGCCTATCTTCTATAACACCATGAAAGACGCAGGTGCGTTACCGGTTGAGTTGGATGTGTCCAAAATGAACACTGGCGATGTCATTGATGTGTACCCATACGAAGGTAAAGTTGAGTGCGATGGTGAAGTGGTTGCTACTTTTGACTTTGGTTCTGGTGTGGTTCTGGACGAAGTCCAGGCGGGTGGCCGTATTCCATTGATTATTGGTCGTGGTCTGACAGCTCGTGCGCGTGAGTACATGAATATGCCAGCTGCTGATTTCTTCCGTTCACCTGAAGATGTAGTAGAGTCGGACAAAGGCTTTACTCTTGCTCAAAAAATGGTGGGAAAGGCTTGTGGTCTTGAGGGCGTACGTCCTGGTCAATATTGTGAGCCATTGATGACTACAGTTGGTTCACAAGATACTACCGGGCCTATGACTCGTGATGAGCTAAAAGATTTAGCTTGTTTAGGTTTTCAGACTGACTTGGTGATGCAGTCTTTCTGTCACACCGCTGCTTACCCAAAACCGGTTGATGTTGATACTCAACATACGCTTCCTGATTTCATTATGAACCGTGGCGGTGTTTCATTGCGTCCAGGTGACGGCATTATTCACAGTTGGTTAAACCGTATGTTATTGCCGGATACAGTCGGTACTGGTGGTGATTCACATACTCGTTTCCCATTGGGTATTTCATTCCCAGCAGGCTCTGGTTTAGTTGCTTTCGCAGCCGCCACAGGCGTTATGCCATTAGATATGCCTGAATCAGTGCTGGTTCGTTTTAAAGGTAAAATGCAACCTGGAATCACTTTGCGTGATTTGGTCCATGCCATTCCTTACCAAGCAATTAAAGACGGTTTGTTGACGGTCGCAAAAGCTGGTAAAAAGAATATTTTCTCGGGTCGTATTCTCGAGATTGAGGGTCTTGAGCATTTAACTGCAGAGCAAGCATTTGAGCTTTCAGATGCTTCTGCTGAGCGTTCGGCTGCGGGTTGTACCATTAAGTTGAGCGAAGAATCAGTTGCCGAATATCTGCAATCAAACATCGTCTTGTTGAAATGGATGATTAGCAATGGTTACGGTGATGAGCGAACTATCGGTCGTCGTATCGAGAAGATGGAAGAGTGGTTAGCTAACCCATCATTGATGGAAGCTGATAAAGATGCGGATTACTCGGCGGTTATCGAAATTGATATGGATAATCTGAAAGAGCCCGTATTGTGTGCGCCAAATGATCCTGATGATGCTCGTTTACTAAGTGAAGTTGCTGGCGACAAGATTGATGAAGTGTTTATCGGTTCTTGTATGACTAATATTGGTCATTTCCGCGCAGCTTCTAAGTTACTAGAAAGCGTCGAAGCTGGTACCTTAGAAACCCGTTTGTGGATTGCGCCACCGACACGTATGGATGAGCACCAACTAATGGAAGAAGGGCATTACAATATCTTCGGTCGTTCAGGCGCTCGGCTTGAAATGCCTGGCTGTTCACTGTGCATGGGTAACCAGGCGCGTGTGGCTCCGAAGTCGACGGTGGTTTCGACTTCAACTCGTAACTTCCCGAACCGTTTAGGGCAAGGCGCTAATGTTTATTTGGCTTCTGCTGAACTTGCCTCGGTTGCAGCCGTTATGGGTCGTTTACCAAGCGTGGAAGAGTATATGGGTTACGCTAGCAAGCTGGACTCTTTATCTAAAGATATATACAAGTATATGAACTTCCATCAAATGGAAGAGTACAAACAAAAAGCTGCAAAAGTCACCATCCCGGTCGCAAATAAAGTTACCGTTGGTGCCTAAGGTTCTCTTAGCAGCTAGCTATGATAAAGCCCACTTCGGTGGGCTTTTTTTATGTTTGTCTGTCTGCTAGATTGTAGCTCTGTTGAACAATAATAACCGGGGTTAACTTATGAGTGTTGGAATCACATCGATCTATGCTGCTTTACTGGGGCTATTAATTTTACTGTTGGCGTATCGGGTAGTAATGCTCCGAAGAAAATTACAAGTGGGTATCGGGACTAATGGTGAAAAAGTATTAGCGAGAGCTATCCGCGTTCATGGAAACGCTATCGAATATATTCCGATGTGTTTGTTGTTAATGGCCTTCGCCGAAATGCAGCAGGCATCCAGTTGGCTAATGCATACCGCAGGCGGTGGACTATTGTTAGCTCGAATTCTGCATGCTTTTGGATTGTCTAAGTCTGTGGGGAAATCATTTGGTCGCTTTTATGGCGTAATACTGACCTGGGCAGTGATGTTGTTGTTAGTAGGTTATCTGATAGGTTACGCTATTGGTTATAACCTATAACAAAAAACGGGTTGTTAAGGCTTTTCTTAAACCATTTCTGTCTGTAACAAAACCCGCTGCTGACCTGATTGTCAGCAGCGGAAGTTGAGGCAATTATTTGAAGTATTTGTCTTGAATAACCAGTGGGCTGATAGGCCTGTCAAAATAGTAACCTTGAAATTGAGGGCAAAGCTCATTTTTTAAGAACTCTAATTGCTCCTTAGTTTCTATACCTTCTGCGGTGACTTCCAAGCCCAGCTCCTTGCTCATTTTAATAATAGTTTTGATGATGGTTTCGCTATCAGGATCTCCAGGAATATCGCTGACAAATGTACGGTCTATTTTAAGCTTGTCTAAAGGCAGTTTTTTCAGATGGTTCAGCGAAGAATAGCCAGTGCCAAAGTCGTCAATGGATATTCTCACTCCTAGCTTTTTTAAAGACTTCAACAACTCAATGGAGCGCTTTTCTTCATATAGAATTAAGGTTTCTGTGACCTCAAGTTCTAATAATTCTGCCGGGATTCCTTCTTGTGTAAGTAATGCAGAAATAACGCCGACCAAGTCACTTTGACTGAGCTGAATCGCTGACAGGTTGACTGAAATAACGGGTGAGTTGCCGTACTCATTGATCCAGGTCTTGATTTGCTGGCAGGCCTGTTCCAGTACCCAGTTCCCAATATTTACAATAGTGCCGTTGTCTTCTGCAATGGGAATGAACTCAAGAGGTGAGATAATACCTTCCACCGGATGATTCCAGCGGATGAGTGCTTCGACACCGAGTAATTTACCATCATCTGCACTAACTTGCGGCTGATACAGTAGATAGAATTCATTATTAAAAATGGCCTTATGCATGTCATTTTCAAGCGTTTGGCGACGCATGATGATTGCCTCCATGTCCGACTTGAAAATAGCATAGCCATTACGCCCCTTAGCTTTAGCATGATACATAGCTGTATCTGCCCGCTGCATGATAAGTTCATGACTATCAGCATCTCTAGGATAAATAACGATACCAATGCTTGCTGTGACATGTAGTGAGTGGCTATTGATGCGAAAGCCTTCCATTAGAGCTTTTAACAACTTCTTGGCTACGAAAATGGCGTCGGATTCAGCATCTTGAGGGTCATCACTTAGTTCGCTGAGCTGGATAATAAACTCATCGCCTCCAAGGCGGGCAACAGTATCACCTGAGCGAACATTGGCCTCCAAACGTTTAGCCACTTCAACTAGTAATTTATCTCCAGTCATATGACCCATAGAGTCATTAATATTCTTAAAGAAATCCAGGTCGATAAATAAAATAGCACCGTTATGAAGGTGACGTAATGACAGTGCTAAAGATTGGTTAACGCGATCATTTAACAGTAAACGGTTGGGTAAACCAGTTAGAGAATCATGTTGTGCCATGTGTTGAATTTGTTGCTCAAATTCTTTTGCTTCTGTTATGTCAACCCCCACAGTAACAACTGCTGGGACACGGCTGTAACGACCTACAAATGGTACTTTTGATACATTTAAGTAGGTACTCTTCTGGTTACTATCTTTGACTTTAATCTGCTTGTCTAATGTGATGGCATCTTTACGTAAAAGGTACTCTTCATCTTCAAACAGTTTGCTTGCTTCAGGAATTTTAACTTTGAGCTGCTCAATATTAATATCGTCAAAGTCTTTGAGCGGCAAACCAAAAAAGTCTGCCGCATAACGGTTGGCTAGAATTACCTCACCATTGGCGTTGGCTGCATAAATCATATGCGGAACCAAGTTGATGATCTGTTTTATCTGGTCCGTTTTATCTGCTAGATCAGCGGTTTTTTTACGTATTTGTTTGCGCAGGATCAGCACTACAAGCGTACTTAGAATTAACAGGATGAGTAATGCAGCAAGACTGTATAACAGCCATTTTGGTAACAAGGTGCCAGTGGTATCTTTACCAAGCCACCGCTCATTTATTTCATAATAAGGAGACGACGGATCATCTTTCCATTGTTCCAAGTATCTATCAAGAGTTTGTAGAACTTCAGAGTTTTTTCCTTGGGGGCTAGCAAATAAGACCTTGGAAGGGTTGAAGACAATAGGAGTGCGTTCAACATTAAAACGCTTTTCAAAACTGTAGCCCACAAGGTTGCCACTAACGGCACCATCGACCAGACGCTTATCTAACAGTGAAAAAGCTGTCTTGTAATCTTGTACTTCTTTTAAATGGCAAACAATATCAAATTGGGCGCAAAGATTAGCAAACTGAATGGCATAAATTTCATCTTTTACCACTGCTATAGTTTTACCCTCAAAATCAAAAATATTCTCAAGGTACTGTTCGTCAGGATGAATATAAACCTGTCCCCAACCCGTGATATAGCTGGTGGAGTTGTAATCAAGAAACTCTGCGCGGTTTCGCGAGTAGGCAACGAAAGGAACCAAGTCGAGTTCAGCTCGCTTTGCGCTATTGATGATTTCTGGCCATTTCAAATAGAGCCATTGAATACGCCAGTTCTCCTGCTCTGCTATTTCTTCTAAGAAATCAATCAGGAAACCAGTGTGGTTACCGCTATCACTTGGTATGAGCGCTGGAGGTGCATCAAATACAGCTATGCGTAAAGTTTTGGTCTGTTGTTCTTCAGCAGCGTATAAATTGCCACTCTGAAGCAATAACAGCGCAAGCAAAACTAGTGAAAAGAACATTATTTTTTTTACTGGCAAAGGGCACCCTCCTGCAAACCTTTTCACCTTATCTTTAATTGTAAAATTGTGCAATATACTTGTTGAAAATAATTAAGTAACTTATTGAAATTATTGCTTTTTATAAATTATTTATGACAAAAGAAAAAGCCGACTACTGGAGTCGGCTTGGTTAGTTAAGTCAGTCGGTGCTAGTCTACGATAATCATCTCTTCGATGATGTTGTCTGCACTATCCACATGCTCCATAACCCAAAGCATATAGGCGCTACTTACGTGGATTGAACGATTCAGTTCATCATTATAATCCCAGTCAGCAATAATCGACTCATAAACACCATCAAAGATCAGTCCGACAAACTCAGCTTCAGCGTTCAGCGTTGGTGAACCTGAGTTACCGCCCGTCACATCTAATGTGGTCAGGAAGTTAACCTGTACACTACCCAGATCTTTATCCAGATAATCGCCGAACTCTTTAGCTTTGATTAAATCAAGTTGCTTTTGTGGTGAGTTAAATGGCTCTTCGCCAGTATGTTTGGCAGCAATACCTTCAAGAGTAGTGAAAGGAGTTGCATAGAGGCCATCTTTTGGTGAGTAGCCTTTCACGTTACCGTAAGTCACACGGAGCGTGCTGTTGGCATCTGCATATATTGGTTTATCCATCGATTTATAATAATCAATGATGGCAGACATGTACTGAGGACGAAGTTCCTGGAACTTACCACCACGCTCTTTGCTTTCAAGTTCACGCTTGTATTTTTCATCATAAGTCGCCACTGCAAGCTGAATGTATGGGTCATTAGACTGTTTAAAATCCTCAACCGACTTTTCCATCCAGGCCAAACGAGTTTCAAGCTTGTTAAGTTTTGTTTTGGCGTACATTAAGTCGACTTTTTTGGCAAAGGCTTCTGTATCAAGTGTTTCACCAATACCCATAAACTCATCATAAGATTTCAAACGCTGATCAGCTGAAAGCTCGGCATACATAGGAGCAAAGTGTTTCAATAATGCTTTTTCAACTTCTGCGTCCCAACGGCGCTCCATGCTTTTGAGACCCTCTTTGAAGCGAATCATGTCACGCTCCTGATAGCCGGGCTCACGCTCTGCATCGGGTTTTTGCTTTTCAAGTGCTAGACGATATAGGCGAGCAGCTGTGCTGGTTAAAGTGTCGCGATTAATAGCCCATGAACGAAGAGTGCGCTCCTGTTCAGCGATATTTTCAAGGATTAGGGCATTTAGCGCATCTAGTGCATCGCCATGTTTTGCCTGCATATTAGGGTTTGCTTTAAGCCATGCTTTAAGATCATTTTCGAGGGCAATTTTACGCTCAAAGAGATCGCCTTTGGCATAGCTTTCAATCATGCTGCCCCAGTTTTTCTCAGCATTGTTTAATCCTGCTAATGTACTTGCGTATTTCACGCGAGAATCAGTGCCTTCCAGAGCAGTTTCTTCGATCAGAGCTATATACTCTTGTAGCGTTGTGCGGAAAGTTGGATACCACCACTCAAACTGATTTTTTACTTCTGCGCTAGTGCGGTAACGATTAGTGCTGCCAGGGTAGCCTGCTACCATTACAAAGTCGCCCTTATCCACACCTTCTTTATTGACTTTCAGGTAGTGCTCTGGCTCGTATGGAACATTGTCCTCTGAGTATTCAGCAGGGTTGCCATCTTTGTCGACATAAGCGCGGTAAAAAGCAAAGTCACCCGTATGGCGCGGCCACATCCAGTTGTCTACATCGCCACCGTATTTGCCGATATGAGAAGAGGGGGCATAAACCAGGCGCACATCTTTAATTTCCAATTGCTTGATAAGGTAATATTCTAAACCACCGTGGAATGACACGACGTTACAACGATGTCCGGCATCCTCTTCACATTCTGATACTAAGGCTTTTTCTGTGTTTTCAATGGCTTTATATCGCTCAAGCCCCGAAAGCTCATCGCTGGCAGCATTCACATTAGAAGTGACATCGCTAACATTAACCGTAACGTAAACGCGAGAGCCGGGTGCTGCTGGTAACTCTTTATCAAGAGAACCAGCCAGGAAGCCTTTGTCTAACAGGTTATTTTCAGCCGTTGAGTTAAATTGAATACTGCCGTACGCGCAGTGGTGATTAGTTGCAACTAGACCTTTGGGTGAAAGGAAAGAGGCTGTACAACCGCCAAGACTGATAACAGCACCCATTGGGAATTCGGTTAATTCCGTGAGTTTATTCGGACTAATTTTGATGCCCGCTTTTTTTAGCTGCTTTTTAATGGTTGGTAACTGGTGAGGCTGCCACATACCTTCGTCCGCCATCAAGGGCGAGACGGCAAGGGCCAAAGCAGCCGTGATTAATAATTTTTTCATTGGACTCTCTACTTTGTTGTTAAAAGAATAACCGGTTAATCCTAAAGCATTAGTGATAGATTTCTAATGGCAATTTACGGAAAAGTGTTAATAAATATTACAAAAAAGCCGACACAGGGTCGGCTTTAAGGTTTGGTGCTCTAGCGTGCATCTAATTGCTTAGAACTTCATTTCTGGAACATCATCCGGAACCACCAAATCAGCTTCTGTTTTCTCTTGTATTTCTTCAACTGAAACACCGGGTGCTCGCTCAATGAGGTGGAAAGCTCCATCTTTAATTTCCATTAAGGCCAATTCAGTGATGACCCGCTTAATACATTGTGCGCCAGTCAGTGGAAGCGTACATTTTTTTAGGATTTTTGAAACGCCATGCTTGTTAGCATGTGTCATGGTGACGATGATGTTTTCAGCGCCAGCTACCAGGTCCATAGCGCCGCCCATGCCTTTTACCAACTTGCCGGGAATCATCCACGAAGCAATGTTGCCTTCCTGATCGACTTCGAAGGCACCTAGAACGGTAAGGTCAACATGACCACCACGAATCATGGCGAAGCTTTCTGCTGATGAGAAGAAAGCTGCACCTGTGACTGCGGTTACTGTCTGTTTACCAGCGTTAATCAAATCCGGGTCGATGGTTTCTTCGGTTGGAAACTGGCCCATACCTAACAAACCATTCTCAGACTGAAGCATGACTTTAACGCCTTCTGGGATATAGTTTGCGACTAAAGTAGGGATACCAATACCCAGGTTAACGTAGAAACCATCTTCAAGTTCTTGCGCCACTCGCATGGCGATTTGTTCACGTGTTAATGCCATGATGCGCTCCTTATGCTCTCACTGTTCGTTGTTCGATACGTTTCTCAAAGCTATTGCCTTTGATCACGCGCTGGACGTAAATACCTGGGGTATGAATATAGTTTGGATCCAGCTCACCAGGCTCAACAATTTCTTCAACTTCAGCCACGGTAATTTTGCCAGCGGTCGCCATCATTGGGTTAAAGTTCATCGCTGTTTTGTTGAAAATCAAATTACCCATGGTGTCCGCTTTCCAGGCCTTGATTAAAGCAAAGTCAGCAGTTAACGATGGTTCAAGCACATAGTCTCGACCATCAATGTTGCGAGTCTCTTTGCCTTCGGCAACTTGAGTACCGAAACCGGTTGCCGTGAAGAAAGCTGGGATACCAGCACCGCCCGCGCGAATCTTTTCGGCCAGTGTGCCTTGAGGTGTCAAAATCACTTCCATCTCACCGGATAGAAGTAACTTTTCGAATAGTTCATTTTCGCCTACATAAGAACCGATCATGGTGCTGATTTGGCGTTTTTCTAACCATTTACCCAAACCAAAACCATCAACGCCTGCATTGTTGGAGATCGCGGTTAATCCGCTACAGCCCATTTTGTAGACTTGCTCAATTAAACCTTCTGGAATACCGCAAAGGCCAAAACCGCCGACCATTACGGTCATATTATCGGTAAAGCCTTCTAAAGCTTCTTCGTAACTGTGTACGACTTTATCAAAACCTGACATCTTATTTCCTCGTCAAATCGAATGAATCAGTTATTGTTTTTTAGCGAGCAACGCATTGGCTGCTCGAGAAACAGGGCGACGACCCAGCTGCTCAGAGATATAAGCGCCAGCGTCAACCAGTTTAGTTAAATCGATACCGGTTTCAATCCCTAACCCGTTAAGCATATAAATCACATCTTCAGTGGCAACATTGCCCGTAGCTCCCGGTGCGTAAGGGCAACCGCCCAAGCCCGCAACCGAACTGTCGATGGTTGTCACGCCTAGCTCAAGACAGGCATAGATATTAGCCAGTGCCTGACCATAAGTATCATGGAAGTGACAGGCCAGTTTATTGGTTGGCACATGCTCGGCTACTGCGGCTATCATAGCGCGCGCCTTGTTCGGCGTGCCAACACCAATAGTATCGCCAAGAGAAATCTCGTAGCAGCCGAGGTCATATAAAGCTTTGGCTACTTCGGCGACTTTTTCCGGTGCGATATCACCTTCGAAAGGGCAGCCTAACACACAGGAAACATAGCCGCGAACTTTAACGCCATGCTCTTTGGCTGCTTCAATAACTGGCTTGAAACGTTCAATCGACTCAGCAATCGAGCAGTTGATATTTTTCTGCGAAAAGCTTTCTGATGCTGCAGCGAAAACGGCAACTTCTTTGGCGCCACCGGCTAACGCACCCTCAAAACCTTTCAGGTTTGGTGTTAGCACTGGAAACCAGACGCTGCCATCTTGAGCTTCAGGAAAGTTTTTCAGACCTGCCATGATGTCGTGATGATCGGCCATTTGCGGCACCCATTTGGGTGATACAAATGCAGTCGCTTCAATGTGTTTTTCACCGGCATCAATCAAACGACGAATCAACTCAAGTTTAACCTCAGTTGAAACTGCCTGCTTTTCATTTTGTAATCCATCACGCGGTCCCATCTCAACGATTTTAACGTGAGTGGGTAGGGCAGGATTGTCCGATACCATAACCATTATTCAGCAACCTCCAGCGATAGCAGTTCTGCGCCATCATCCACCAGGTCGCCAGCGGCATAATGGATTTCACTGACCATACCTGCAGTAGGCGCGTTGATGGTGTGCTCCATTTTCATCGCTTCAAGAATTACCAAAGGCTGACCTGACTCAACGTGATCGCCTTCACTGACTAATACTTCAATCACAGTGCCCGGCATCGGTGCGGTTAAACTACCGCCAGCATCTTCCGAATCGCCAGCCAAGCCACGCTCGACTTTCTCAAGCACTTTGTAATGACCGTGAATGAAGATGTGTAGGTTAGCACCATCATCAACCACGGTGGCGTTGAAACGCTTGCCGTTAGCATCCAGACGTAAAATATGATCATTGAGGGTTGCGCTATGAACCGGTAGTTCACCGCTCGGCAAATCGAGTAAATAACCTGTATCACGGAAATGGACAATGACTTCTACATCGTTAGCGATGCCATCAACCTTGTCGAGGTATTCGAAATTATGATGGTTGTCAGTATTGAGACGCCAGCCGTTAACTGTGTGCCAAGGCGAATAAGGGTCGTCACTGTTTGCTGCGTTTTCAGCTGCAACCTGCTCACGCTTTAATAACTGATACACCGCTGCTGCCACCAGAGTGTCATCGTCAGCTGCTTCTTCATCAAGGATCAAATCGTCTTTGTAACGTTCAATGAAATTAGTATCTAAATCCAGATCTTCGAAACCTTGACTGTGAGCCAGTGCAGAAAGGAAAGGAACGTTGGTGGTTAAACCGACAACCTGATACTGAGCTAAGGCGCCACGTAACCGTGCGAGTGCAGCGTTACGATCCTGATCCCAGACAATTAGCTTGGCAATCATTGGGTCATAGTGAACTGAAACCGAATCGCCCTGTGTGACACCTGTATCAATACGAACATGCTCAGACTCTTCTGGCGTGTTGAGGTGTAACAAGGTACCTGTTGCTGGCAGGAAGTCCTGATTCGGATCTTCTGCATAAATACGCACTTCAAATGCATGACCATTGATACTCAGCTCATCTTGTTGCATCGGCAATTCTTGGCCAGCTGCAACTTTTAACTGCCATTCGACCAAATCCTGACCAGTGATTTTTTCAGTAACCGGATGCTCAACCTGCAAACGAGTATTCATTTCCATGAAATAGAAAGACTCGTCTTCATCGTATAGGAACTCAACCGTACCAGCGCCCACATAACCAATCGCTTGCGCTGCACGGATGGCTACCTGACCCATTTTCGAACGAGTTTCTTCGCTTAAGCCTGGAGCAGGAGCTTCCTCAATAACTTTTTGATGGCGACGTTGCACCGAGCAATCGCGCTCAAACAGATGTACCGCATTACCATGCTTATCAGCAAACACCTGAATTTCAACGTGGCGAGGTTTAGTAATGTATTTTTCAACTAGCACCTTGTCGTCGCTAAACGAAGCTGCAGATTCACGCTTACATGAGGCAAGACTTGAAGCAAAGTCTTCTTCTTTCCAGACAATGCGCATACCTTTACCACCGCCGCCAGCGGTTGCTTTGATGATAACTGGGTAGCCAATCTCGTCAGCTTGCGATTTCAGGAAGTCTCCGTCCTGATTTTCACCATGATAGCCTTTGACTAAAGGTACCTTGGCTTCTTCCATGATTTCTTTAGCCGCAGACTTTGAGCCCATGGCGATAATTGCGCCTTCTGGCGGGCCTATAAATTCAATGTTATTTTCTGCAAGTGCTTTGGCAAAATCAGCGTTTTCAGACAAAAAGCCATAGCCGGGATGAACTGCTTGAGCACCAGTTTTTTTGCATGCCTCAATAATCAGTTCACCTTTAAGGTAAGATTCACGAGCTGGAGCAGGGCCTAAATATACAGCTTCGTCGGCCATTGCTACATGCATTGCATCTTTATCTGCTTCTGAATAAACGGCAACGGTTTTGATGCCGAGTTTCTTTGCCGTTTTAATCACGCGGCAAGCAATCTCACCACGGTTAGCAATCAATATTTTTGTAAACATGTTCGCTGTTTCCTTAACCAATTATTGTGAGCTGCTTTCAGATTGGCCAACCGACCAATCAGCAGTACGTTTTTCGAGGAAAGCGTTCAAACCTTCTTTACCTTGTTCGCTGGCACGAATATCCGCAATGCGACGTGCCGTTTCATCCATCAAGGATTGATCAATGGTTTGATTCGCTACAGCTCTAATTAAACTTTTTGCTGCTTTAACAGCTTGCGGGCCATTGCTTAACAAAGTGGCAATTACCTCATTAGTTTTTTCAACCAATGACTCTTCGGAAACCACTTCATGAACCAGACCATACTCAGCGGCTTTATTAGCTTTGAAACGCTCAGCCGTAGTAAAGTAGCGCTGCGCCTGACGTTCGCCCATGGCTTTAACGACATAAGGACTGATCACCGCAGGAATAAGTCCTAGTTTTACTTCAGACAAACAGAAACTGGCTCGCTCAGACGCGATGACAATATCGCAACAGGCTACCAGACCAACGCCGCCGCCAAAGGCTGCGCCTTGTACCTGGCAGACGGTGGTTTTGCTCATGCTGTAGATAGTGTTCATCAAAGTGGCCAGAGCTTGCGAGTCCTGGTAATTTTCTTCCCAGGAATAATCCGCCATGCGACGCATCCAGTTCAGGTCTGCGCCAGCTGAAAAGCTTTTGCCTTCCGCGCGTAACACAACCATTTCCACTTCGACGTTGTTTTCCATCGCTGTGAAAGCTTCAGTCAACTCGCCAATTAATTTGTCATCAAAGGCGTTGTGAATTTCAGGGCGGGTAAGGGTGATATAACCCACACCGCGGCCGGCTTTACCGAGCTCACTCTGATCGATACTGATGTTTAATGCTGCACTCATAAGATTCTCCCTGCCTTACATTCTGAAGACGCCGAACTTTGTTTCTTCGGCTTCTTTGTTCATGGCAACAGATAATCCCAGACCTAGCACCATACGAGTATCGGCAGGATCGATAATACCGTCATCCCATAAGCGAGCACTCGAATAGTAAGGGTGACCCTGCTTTTCATATTGCTCTTCAATCGGACGTTTAAATTCTTTTTCCTCTTCTTCGGACCACATTGGCTGATCGGCGCGCTCGAAATTGTCACGCTTAATTTGTGCCAACACGTTGGCAGCTTGTTCGCCACCCATCACAGAGATACGGGCATTCGGCCACATCCATAAGAACTTAGGACTATAAGCGCGACCACACATACCATAGTTACCGGCACCAAAACTGCCGCCAACAATAATCGTGAACTTAGGCACTTTGGCACAGGCAACAGCCGTCACCATCTTGGCGCCGTTTTTAGCAATACCTTCGTTTTCGTATTTGCGACCGACCATAAAACCAGTAATGTTTTGCAGGAATACCAAAGGAATGCCACGCTGTGAACACAGCTCAATAAAGTGAGCCCCTTTTAGTGCTGACTCAGAGAACAGAATGCCGTTATTGGCAACGATTCCTACCGGATAACCATGGATGCGGGCAAAACCACAAATCAATGTATTGCCATATAGAGGTTTGAACTCATCCAGTTCTGAACCGTCAACGACTCGTGCAATAATTTCACGAATATCAAATGGTTTACGAGGATCTTTGTTGATGACGCCGTACAATTCTTCAGCGGGGTAGAGCGGGTCAACGGGCTTTTTCAAAGTCACCGAAGGCGTTTTCTTGCGGTTTAGATTAGACACAACCTGACGAGCTAATTTCAAAGCGTGTTCGTCATTCAGCGCGTAATGGTCGGTAACACCAGAGGTTTTACAGTGAACATCTGCGCCACCCAAATCTTCGCTGGAAACCACTTCACCAGTTGCTGCTTTAACTAGCGGTGGACCACCTAAGAAAATAGTGCCTTGTTCTTTAACGATGATTGACTCGTCAGCCATGGCAGGGACATAAGCACCACCAGCAGTACAAGAGCCCATTACTACCGCAATTTGCGGAATGCCTTTGGCCGACATGTTGGCTTGATTATAGAAAATGCGACCGAAGTGGTCTTTGTCCGGGAATACTTCGTCTTGTTGCGGCAAGTTTGCACCGCCTGAATCGACCAAGTAAATACACGGCAGATTATTTTCTTCCGCAATTTCTTGAGCGCGTAAATGTTTTTTTACGGTCTCAGGGAAGTAGGTACCGCCTTTAACCGTGGCATCGTTGGCAACGATCATACATTCGATGCCTGAAACACGGCCAATGCCGGCAATTAAGCCAGCAGCAGGAACTTTATTGTCATATAAGTCCCAAGCGGCCATTTGTGAAATTTCAAGGAAAGGTGAACCAACGTCAAGAAGCTTGCGTACACGTTCGCGAGGCAGCAATTTGCCACGCGATAAGTGCTTCTCCTGATACTTGGGGCCACCACCTTGGGTGATGTATTCCATTTTGTCGCGTAAGTCGTCTACCAAAGCGGTCATTGCTTCGGCATTTTCAGTAAAGCTTGCGCTACGCGGATTCAATGACGATTTAATTATAGGCATATGTCTGTCCTACTCTTATTCTGATGCGATCGCACGGCCAATCACCATGCGCTGAACTTCGCTTGTACCTTCGTAAATCTGTGCGATGCGAACGTCGCGATAAATTCTTTCCACAGGGTAGTCACGTAAATAACCATAACCGCCTAGAATTTGAATCGCTTCTGAGCACACTTTTTCAGCGATCTCAGATGCGAACAATTTCGCCATACAGGCTTCTTTTAAGCAGGGTAGGTTATTGTCGCGTAACTGTGCAGCGTGCAACACCATCTGACGCGCCGCCTCAACTTGAGTGGCCATGTCAGCCAATTTGAATTGCACAGCCTGGTGTTTGTTAATTGGCTTTCCGAATGATTTTCGCTCTTTGGAATATTCAAGAGCATACTCATAAGCGGCTCGGGCCATACCCACCGCTTGTGCGGCAATACCGATACGACCGCCTTCCAAACCGGAAAGAGCGATTTTGTAACCTTCACCTTCCTTACCCAGTAGATTCTCGGCTGGAATTTTGCAGTCTTCAAAAACGATTGAAGCAGTATCCGAAGCATTCTGCCCCATCTTATCTTCGATGTTGGCAACAATATAGCCTGGCGTATCAGTCGGCACGATAAAGGCACTGATGCCTTTCTTTCCTGCGCTTGGGTCGGTGACAGCAAAGACAATCGCGGTGTCGCCGTTTTTACCGGAAGTGATGAACTGCTTTGAACCATTAATAATGTAATGGTCACCATCTGGACCCTTTTCAAGAACAGCTTTAGTCCTGAGGTCGGATGCATCACTGCCAGCATGCGGTTCGGTTAAACAAAAAGCACCCAGCTTTTCACCGGAGGCCAAAGGCTTTAAGAACTTCTCTTTTTGCTCATCGGTACCGAAATTCAAGATCGGCATACAACCAACAGAGTTAGTTACAGAAATAATGGTTGAGCAAGCGCCATCGCCAGCAGCGATTTCTTCTAATACCAATGCCGCAGCCACATAACCGATCTCGCAGCCACCCCATTGCTCAGGTACTAACATGCCGTAAAAACCTAACTCAGCCAGGCCTTGCAGCGCCTCGGCAGGGAAGGTTTTATTCTTGTCCCATTCTTCGGCGAAAGGGGCAATGCGCTCTTGCACATAGCCCCTAGCCATATCCTGAATCATTGTTTGTTCTTCAGTCAGAATCATAAGGTTATCTTTCCGATTTATAAAAATTTATCTTACTATCTACACTAAAATTAAGATTTTTGCTTTAGAGCGCGGCGGTTGTGCACGGAGAAGGCTGAGTGGACTTCTTGTCCATGATGCTCTTCGAGTACACAACCAACAAAGCACTAAAGTAAAAAGATAATTTTTTAAATAAGCTCGATGGCCAATGCTGTTGCCTCACCACCACCGATGCATAGCGACGCAACGCCTTTCGACTTGCCATACTTGCGTAAAGCTTCAATCAAGGTAACAACAATACGCGTACCAGAACAACCAATAGGGTGGCCCAGGGCACAGGCACCACCGTGAACATTCACTTTAGCGTGGTCAAGTTCAAGGTCTTTCATCGCCGCCATAGTAACTACGGCAAAAGCTTCGTTAATTTCAAACAAGTCAACGTCATCCTTTGACCAGCCAGCTTTATTTAACACTTTCTCGATAGCGCCCACAGGAGCAATGGTGAACTCAGCAGGAATGCGAGCGTTAGTTGATTGTGCAACAATTTTAGCCAGTGGTTTCAAGCCACGTTTTTCAGCTTCAGATTGGCGCATCAATACAACAGCCGCTGCACCGTCAGAAATAGAGCTGGCGTTAGCCGCAGTGACAGTACCGTCTTTTTTGAAAGCAGGGCGTAGTGAAGGGATTTTGTCAGGACGAGCTTTCAACGGCTGCTCGTCAGTATCCACTTCAACATCACCTTTGCGAGATTTAACCGTTACCGGTGTGATTTCGTTCTTGAAAGAACCCTCTTCAATTGCTTTATTAGCACGTGCCAAAGATTCAATGGCAAAAGCATCCTGGTCTTCACGCGTAAAACCGTATTTTTCAACCGTTTGCTCAGCGTAAACACCCATAGCCTGACCTTCGTAGGCATCTTCCAGGCCATCAAAAGCCATATGGTCTAAAGTTTTACCATGACCAAAACGCTGACCAAAACGACCTGTAGGTAATAGGTAAGGAGCAAGGCTCATACTTTCCATACCGCCAGCTACCATCACCTCATTAGCTCCTGCTTTTAATAAGTCATGAGCAAGCATGATGGTTTTCATGCCTGAGCCACAAACCTTATTTACAGTAGTGGCGCCAGTAGATTGTGGCAGACCTGCGCCCAAAGAAGCCTGACGCGCAGGAGCTTGACCAACGCCAGCAGGCAATACGCAGCCCATGATGACTTCTTGAACATCATCGGCTTTAATGCCTGCGCGCTCAACGGCGGCTTTGATCGCTGTAGCGCCAAGTTCAGTTGATTTTACGGTTGATAGTGAACCACCGAAGCCACCCATTGGGGTTCTGGCTGCGCTGACGATTACGATTGGATCTGACATACATGTTTCTCCTGTTCGAAATTTCTGGGCTTGCTATAACTTTGTTAAGTGACTTTTTATCTTCTCCAATGACCAGCTAGGTCACCTCCGAATCTAAAAAGTCACTTGCCTCGTTCTAGCGTCGCTCAATAATTTCTATTACCAATTTATTGAGAGAAGTTCGCTCACTTCTACTACAAAGTGAATTTAACTTTTTCGAGAAGTTATCATTTGGCTTGTTCTAGCGTTGCTCGATAACTTCTCTTACTTAATCTTTTGCTTTAATAGAGCAGATTTAGGCTGTTTCGTTAAACAGCTCACGACCAATTAGCATTCTTCTAATCTCTGAAGTACCCGCGCCGATTTCATACAATTTGGCATCACGTAACAAACGGCCTGTCGGGTATTCATTGATGTAACCATTACCCCCCAGTACCTGAATCGCATCCAATGTTAATTTAGTAGCATTTTCTGCTGCAAACAGAATCGCTGCAGCGGCGTCTTTGCGGGTGGTTTCGCTACGATCGCACGCTTTAGCAACTGCATAAACGTAGGCGCGGCTAGCGTTCATAGTGGTGTACATATCGGCCACTTTGCCTTGGACTAATTGGAAAGTACCGATCGGCTTGCCGAACTGTTTACGTTCATGCACATAAGGGACTACTGCGTCCATGCAAGCTCGCATGATACCTAGTGGGCCAGCAGACAGTACTGCACGCTCATAATCAAGGCCGCTCATTAGAATTTTAACACCTTCGTTGATTGGCCCCATGACGTTTTCAGCAGGGACTTCACAATCTTCAAAAACTAATTCACAGGTGTTTGAGCCGCGCATACCTAATTTGTCGAGTTTCTGCGCTGTTGAGAAACCTTTGAAGCCTTTCTCAATAATAAAGGCGGTAATACCTTTGGAACCGGCTTCTGGCTCGGTTTTGGCATAGACCACCAACACATCGGCTTCTGGACCATTGGTGATCCACATTTTATTGCCGTTAAGGATGTATTTATCGCCTTTAAGCTCAGCACGTAGTTTCATGCCGACAACGTCAGAACCAGCGCCAGGCTCAGACATGGCTAAAGCGCCGACGTGCTCACCTGAGCATAGTTTTGGTAAGTATTTCTGCTTTTGCTCTTCTGAGCCATTGCGACGAATCTGGTTCACACACAAATTAGAGTGGGCTCCATAGCTCAAGCCAATCGAAGCACTGGCGCGGCTGATTTCTTCCATCGCCACAACGTGCTCAAGATAGCCCATGCCGGAACCACCGTACTCTTCTTCGACCGTGATGCCTAAAAGACCCAGTTCACCGAACTTCTGCCATAAATGGTGTGGGAACAGGTTGTCGTGATCCGTTTTTTCAGCAATTGGAGCGATCTCTTTTTCTGCAAATCCACGAACCATTTCGCGGATCATGTCGGCGGTTTCGCCTAAATCAAAATTCAACGATGGATACATGCTTGTTCCTCTATCTTAAATATCAACAAATCAATAGTAATCAGTTCAGTCCAGCTTCTGTTCGAGCATATCCAGCTCTTTCAGCATATGTTCAATGTCTTTACGCTGTTGGAGCAGGGCATCCCGACGTTTCTGGATGAGTTCTACGAGAAGTTTTGCCTGCTTTTGCTTACCTTCAGGCAAATCATATAAATCGATAATTTCGCGGATTTCGGCCAGTGAAAAGCCAAGGCGTTTACCGCGAAGAATCAGTTGCAGGCGGACTCTGTCTCTGGCGCTATAGATGCGATGAACACCGCGACGCTCAGGGCAAATCAGTTTTTCATCTTCATAATGGCGAATCGAACGCGCGGTAATACCGAACTCTTTAGCAAGATCGCTAATACTGTATTCTCTTTCGCTGATGGTTTTTGCTGTCTGGCCTGACATAAGCCTGCTTATTCTGACAAATAAGATAAAATGATACCTTACCTTTACGCAAACGTAAACTTGATGAAGTCTCGTTTTATCCAGATCAGACCAGTCCTGATCGGCCTGTTTGAAGGAAAATCCGACTAAGTATTTGATATTTGATTGCTGTGATTAAAAAACAACCAATTGAGCTGATATCTTCAATAAAAAATAACTTTATAAGCTAACTGATTGATATGAAGAAAATATGATCAAAGTGTGAAACTTATCAATTGCCAAGCGCTCTAAGTTAGGTGTAAGTTAAACCTATAGAGTAAAAAAATAGACAGTGACTAGACGTTTAATGACAGTAAACAACAGAATTTTAGAATAAAGCCGATCGCTCGCAAGAGCCGTCGGCTTTTTTTATGCGTTTAATACATCAAGTAAACATCGTTAACAGCAAAGGGGACGACATCTATGAAACGTCAGAAAAGAGATAAACTTCAAAGAGCCCACACAAAAGGTTTTAATGCCGCACTTCAAGGCCAGTCTAAAGAAAACTGTCCATTTGAAGAACTGAATGCGCGAGAGGAATGGTTAGGCGGTTGGCGAGAGGGCCGAGAGGCGTTTACTACCAATGGAATGAAAGCTTATATTTAGCACCCTTTAGTAAATAGTTTATCAATACATCATAATATAAAATACACAAGCCCGGCTCAGACCGGGCTTTTTAATGCGTAACTATCGAGTATTGAATCAAATTCTCACTATCAATATACTTGCAGGCGGATAATGAAAGATAAAAAAGGATTAAAGATGAAAATAACTGCTCGCTTAAGTTTTTTACTCTTCTTACTAGTTACGACCTCCATCTCTCTTGCAAGCTTTGATGATGCCGTAGAGCATTATGAAGACGGGGATTACAAGCAAGCTTTTATGGAGTTTCAGTCACTGGCTGAAATCGGACATAAGGAAGCTCAGTTTAAACTTGGCCTAATGTTTAAAGAAGGAGCTGGAACTGATAAGGATTTAGTCAAAGCGTATGGCTGGATAAAGTTATCTGATGAAAATACACAAACAAAGCTAGAGTTAATTGATCAAGTATACCAGCAGCTTAACAATCAACAGCAGGCCGAAGCAGTTAGCTTCTACGCAAGCTTGAATGAGACCTTAAATGAAGAAGCTCTAAAAGTTGCGCTTGAACCTATTTATAAAAACACGGACAGGAGATCTGAAGCTGAAATTAGACGTGAGGATCCAAAGATATTAAAGTCCGTTGCTCCCTTGTATCCAAGGGAAGCTTCTTATAAGGGGGTTGAAGGTTGGGTAACCTTTTCATACCAGGTTGATGGTGAGGGTAGCCCTGTTGAGATAAATGTTGTCGATTCCTATCCGGGTAATGTATTTATCAGGAATACTTTAAAGGCAGTCAAGCGATGGAAATTTAAACTCCCATCAGGAGATAAGCCTTATCAGGAAGTTTATAAGTTTAAACTTGAGTTTACTCTTTCTGAGCCTACACAGTCTAATAAAAGGTTGCTGGCAGAGATAAAAGAAAAAGCTGAGGCCGGGCATCCTGATGCTCAGTATCGTTATGCAAAATTTAAAGATAAAGTCGATTATGAGCCTGAGTTCAACCCTACAGAATGGCTTTATAAAGCAGCTCGCCAAGGTCATTTACAGGCTCAATACGAAGTGGCCGATAGTCTGTTATTTGGTGATGGCTGTGAAGCTGACAAGGAAAAAGCAATCAACTGGCTAGTCAAGTCTGCATCAGGAAACCTAGCGAGTTCTCAGCTAAGGTTAGCTAAACTTTTCTTCGAGCTTGAAGAACAAGAAAGGGGGTATTTCTGGTTAGATAAAGCAATCTCCTCACAAGATCCAGCATCTGCCTATAATTTGGCCGCCTTTCTGTATAATCTTGATGATGAAAGATATCCCTTGGTGTCAATAATCTCATTTTTATCTTCTGTCGACCATGAGAAAGTGCAGTATCCAATAAGATTTTATGAACTACTGGCGAAGTTGTACTTTGAAAGCGGTGATTTTTCTAATGCAGTAAGCTATCAAAAAATGGCCCACAAAGCGCTGCGTCGAGTTAATAAAGTACCAGAAGGAATGCAGGCAAAGCTTCATAAGTATCAAGAAGCTTTGGAAGGTTCTAATAGCTAAGACCTTCTAATTTTTTTATTATGCAACTGTAAATAAAGGCTCCCAAGGATTGTAGGAGCCTTTTTTATTCATACTCAACAGTAGATTGCTATTGTTATAGCTAGCCTATTTCCTTCCCCTTTGGAATAATACAGCATAAATTATTCATAATTCGCCACAATCTTAACCCTTTCTGGTTATAGTGGCGTTTGTATAATAGCGATTATAAATCATTACAGGGGAGTATTATGTCTTATCGTTTGCGCTTATTGGTAGCTGGGGTTGGTTTGTGTTTGGCTTTGTTGTTAACGGGGTGTGGTGATGAGTCTGATGACTCCAGTGCTTCTGAGGCAAGTTCCGAGCAAAAATCGGGCCAGGGGTCTTCTCAAACAGCGACTGTTTCTCAACCCGATACACTAACACCTTTCAACGTATTGAGCGTCTATCAAGGAACTTATGATAATGCGCCAGCTTTACAGATTAATTTCAGTCGACCGATAAAGCGTGATCAAGATTTAGAGCAGTTAATTCAAATCTCCCTCAACAATACTCCTCAAGATGGCGGTTGGGTTATCAGTGATGATAACCGCCGTATTTATTACCCTTATATTGAGCCTGAGCAGGTTTATGAGGTTACTTTTTCTAGTGACCTGATGGCTGATAATGGTCGCTCATTAGGTGGTTCATTTAAAAAGCAGGTTAAAACCAGTGCGATTGAGCGTCAGTTACGTTTCTTGAGTCAGGGATCAACCATTTTACGTGATAGCGGCATCTTGCCCATTGAGGCGGTCAACGTAAATGAGGTCGATATTAAGTTCTGGCGCTTAAAGGCCCGTTATTATGATAGTTTTTTTGCCAGTGGCGATTATCGTCGATACTACCAGCTGCAAAACTTAAAAGAGATGGCCGAGCTGGTACATACCGGTCGTTTTGAGCTTGAAGCTAAAGACAACCAGCGTCTGACTCATCATATTCAATTAAAGGATATCAAGGCACTGAAGGATAATGGTGTTTATGCCGTGACCATGCAGCCCGCCGATGATTATCCTTATCAGTATGAGTTTAGTTGGTTTGTGCTGAGTGATATTGGCCTGCATACCCGCCAATACGCGGATAGCTTGGTGGTGTTTGCTCATCAGCTGCCATCAACTACATCCTATCAAGGCGTTGAACTTGCTTTGCTTAATAACAAAGGAGTGCGTTTAGCAGAACAGAAGACCAATACAGAAGGATTTGCGGAGTTTGATGCTGCTACGGTTGAAAATGCTCGATTCTTAATTGCTAGCAAAGGGCAAAATACCAACTTAATTCGCTTAAACAGTCCAAAGCTGGACTTGTCAGAGTTTAAGTTAACCAAGCGCCAGCAGCATCCTATAGAATTATTTTTGTATGGCCCTCGTGATTTGTATCGTCCCGGTGAAACAGTACGCATGCAAGGGCTCTTGCGCGACTATCAGGCTAACTGGCTAGAGCCAACGCCTATTTCTGTGCGTGTGTTACGGCCTGACAATAAAGTCTTTACCACGCTGCAATGGAAAGGTGATGAAGTTGGTTATTACCAAACGGACTTTCAACTTCCAGCAGACGCCATGCGCGGTAGTTGGACTTTTGAAGCAACTCTTGCCAATAAAACCACCTTTAAATACGAGTTGGCCGTAGAAGACTTTTTACCTGAACGTCTGAAACTTGAGTTGAGTGCCGGTAATGATGAGTGGCTTAAGGTAACGGATGCGCCGGTTATCAGTGTTCAGTCTGATTATCTTTATGGTGCACCAGCCAGTGGTAATCGCTTTGATGCAACGGTAACTGTATCAAGCGCTAAAAATCCTTTTGATGATTATGAAGGCTTTCATTTTGGCTCAAATAAATACCGTGACTTTGATCAGGTTATGGATGTTCCTGCCGGTAACTTGGATGAGGAAGGGCACGCGACTCTGAAGTTAAGCAATCAATGGTCTGGTAGCAAATTCCCAATCCGTTTGCTGAGTAGCGTTAATGTTTATGAAAGTGGTGGACGCCCGATTACTCGTCGAGTGACTCAGTATGCTTTCCCGCATGAGGAGTTAGTCGGTGTAAGACCGTTATGGACTTCCGAGCGTGAGTTCGCAGCACCTAATAAAAACAACCTGGTTGAATTAGCTGCTGTTAATACGCAAGGTGAGTCATTAACTGCTGGGCAGCAATATCAGGTGACCCTGATACGTGAAGACAGTCGCCTCTATTGGCAATATGGTAACAGTGGCTGGGAGTATCGTTCATCGGAAGCGAATGTTCCGGTTTACACTAAGACTATTAAGTTTGAGTCAGCACAACGACCACAACTCTCTTTACCGTTGGAGTATGGTAACTACCGATTAGAAATTCATAATCAAAAGAATCAGTTGCTCACCAGTTATCATTTCTTTGCTGGTTGGTATTGGTCTGACAATAACCAACAAAATGGTGAGCGACCCGATCAGGTTAAGTTGTCCTTTGAGAAAGACTTTGTAGAGCTTGGTAACGATCTTCAGGTCAATATTACTTCGCCTTATGCAGGGCAGGCGCTGGTTACTGTAGAAAGCGATCAGCTTCTGTGGAAACGTGCGATAGAACTTGATTCGGCTGAATCAACCGTCACTATTCCGATGAACAGCAGCTGGAATACTCATAACCTTTATGTGTCGGTGATGGTGCTTAAGCCTGGCGATATTAAGCGGAAAAACTTGCCGAATCGCGCTTTTGGGGTTATGCATTTGCCTCTAAAGCGTGACGCAAAAAAGCTCGATGTTGAGCTTACTCATAGTGAGAAATTGCGTCCGCTACAGACTGTTGAAGTTGACTTGCAAGTCAACAATCAGAAAGCTGACGAAACAGTATTTGCTACCTTGGCATTAGTTGATAGCGGCATACTCAGCATTAGTAACTTTGAGTCACCAAAACCGATTGACTGGTTCTTTGGTCAGCGCTCTTATGAGGCTGCATTAAAAGATAATTATGGCAGCTTTGTTGAGCTCACTGATGGCAGCATGGCCAGACAACGCTTCGGTGGTGATGCGGATTTAAGTCGCGGTGGTGATGCGCCGGTTTCTGATGTGCAAATCGTATCCATTGTGAAAGACAAAGTGCAGCTGGACGAGAATGGCCGAGCTAAACTCAATGTTGAGCTGCCATACTTTAATGGCGAACTACGACTGATGGCGGTAGCCTTCAGTAAGAATCGTTATGGTTCCGCTGAGTCCAAAGCTAAGGTCGCGGCTCCCTTGGTGGTTCAGGCTTCCATGCCACGCTTTTTGGCCAAAGGTGATCAGTCACAAGTGGTGTTTGATGTTAAAAACATGGAAGAGACTGAGCAAACCTTTACCGTGACCCTTGTAGCCGATGAAGCTTTAGGTAGTGGCACTGTTTCCAAGAGTTTAACGCTTGAGCCAAAAGGCAAGGCTCTGCTGGAACTGGATGTCAAAGCTTCTCAGTTTACCGGTTCGGGAAAAGTGTCGCTGGCCGTAGAAAGTGATAACTCCGATTTAACTATCAATCGTAGCTGGTCGCTTGGTTTGCGTCCTGCCTATGCCGCTTCAATTATTAGCAAGCAAGCCGCTGTTAATGCCGGTAGTCAATTTACGGTTAGCGATGATTTTGCCAGCCAGTACGATAACTATGGTTTGAAGTCGGTATTAACAGTGTCCAGCACACCGCCTTTGGATGCTGGCTCTTACATTAATGGTTTGTTGCAGTACCCTTATGGTTGTCTGGAACAAACCACATCGCGCGCCTGGCCTTGGCTGAATATCGAAAGGGACGACTTAAACACACTGGAGTCGGAGCGCACAGCTAAGTTGTTTGAAGAGAGGCAACAGTTGATCGATGCTGCTATCAGTCGAACGCTTTCGATGCAACGTTATGACGGTAGCTTTGGTCTATGGTCAAACAATTCGCCGGAAGAACCTTGGATGACAGCTTATGTCACTGACTTTTTAATTGAAGCGAAGCAGTTGGGTTATCAGGTTCCGGAAGACAATTTGAATCGAGCCGTGCGCCGTTTGCAGCGTTATGTCCGCTCCAGCGCCTTCAGAACGGATAACTGGAGTTACTATGATGATAGAGAGCATTTTGAATTAGCTTATCGTGCTTACTCCGCTTATGTGTTGACCAAAATTGGTAGCGCCAGTTTGCAAGATGTGCGTGCGCTTTATGACAAAAATGCAGCCGACGCTGAGCGCTCATTACCGCTGGCTCACTTAGCCTTTGCCCTTGAAAAGCTCGGCGATCAACGCCGTGCCAAACTGGCGTGGGGACAAGCCTTTACCACCAAGTTTAAACATAAACCTTATTGGTATTATGGCGATTATGGTTCACCGATTCGAGATATGAGTCAGGTAGCAAGCCTAAGCCTGAATAGTAAAGTTGTTGAAGCTCTCGACCTTAACGGACTGGATTTGGTTTATGACTTAAAAGGCGAACTGGAATCCCGTAGTTGGTTATCGACGCAGGAAAAAGGCGCCTTGGCCCGCTTAGCGAAACAGTTGAATGATATGAATTCGGAGCAATCTGAACTGAGCTTGGAATTAGGGCGGGGGGGCGAGACAGAGTCATTTAAGCAAACCGCAGACTATATTGCAGTGTCGAAAAATGCCGAAGTAAAGCAGCCGTTGGTTGTAAAAAACTTAGGTGAAAAAACCGTCTTTGTGGATTACAAAGCGCAAGGTTATCCGAAAACAGCACCTGAGGGTTTGTTTGACGATATCGCCATAAAGCGTCGCTATTTTAATCTCCAAGGTGATCCTATCTCCATTCAGAATTTGACTGCTGGTGACAGAGTTATTGTGGGTTTATCAATTGATCTGGCGCGTGAACATAACAAGTTACGCAATGCCATGATCATAGATTTATTACCGGCAGGTTTTGAATTGGAGAATCAAAATCTTGAGCACTCATTTAAGATTGATGACATTAATATTGATGGAAAAAGTATTAAAGAGCTGACCCAAAACACTCAGATTGCTCATCAAGAGTTTTGGGATGATCGTTTCATGGCGGCTCTCGAGTTGAGAAGTTATCAAACCACTCATTTGTTCTATATGGTTCGTGCAGTAACTCCGGGCACTTACACAGTACCGTCGAGTTTTGTAGAAGATATGTACCGTCCTGAAATTCGCGGTATTAGTGAACCTGAAAAAGCAATCACCATTAGTAAACCAGATGCTCAATAGCAGGTTTTTCGGTGGCTCAATCTAAAGGTGTATTCAGTAAGCGCTTCTGGCTGAAAAGTCTGAAGCGCTTACTGCTTGTTGTACTGCTATGTTTTGTTTCTTTTTGGGTATTAGACAAACTATTCCCTCTACCTATCGACGATTTTGAACAGCGAAGTTTCGCGCAGCTTGTGATTGATGCGGAGGGTAAGCCTTTGCGGGCTTTTCCGGATTCGCAAGGTGTCTGGCGCTATCCAGTGACATTGAGTGAGGTCTCACCGTTATACCTCGAAGCTTTGGTCAATTACGAAGATCGTTATTTCTATCAACACCCCGGGATTAATCCTTTTGCTTTAATGAGGGCCTTAGCTCAGGCCGTTTATCATGGCGAAATCGTTTCGGGAGGCTCTACTTTGACTATGCAGGTGGCACGAATATTGGAGCCGCATGAGAAAAGTATTAGCGGCAAAATGCAGCAGATGTTTCGGGCTTTGCAACTGGAGTGGCATTATTCCAAAGATGAGATTCTAACTTACTACCTGAACTATGCGCCTTTTGGTGGCACTATCGAAGGCGTTGAAGCAGCCAGCTTTACTTATCTTGGAAAGTCATCCAAAGATTTAACCGCTTCAGAAGCGGCCATGCTGGCGGTGTTACCACAGGCACCTTCATGGAACCGGCCGGATCTGTATCCCGAACGAGCCAAATCTCAAAGAAATAAACTGCTTGATCGTTTAGCAGAGTTTGAGGTTTGGCCTTCTGATCTGATTGATGAGATTAAGCAAGAAGAGGTCTGGGCCGAATACAATACACAACCTATTTTAGCGCCTTTATTAAGTCGTGAGTTAATGAGTCGCTATCCACAACAGCGATTGATTAAAACAGCGATTGCTCGCAACCTGCAAACAGAACTTGAGTTAAGTGTTTCCGACTATATTCGAGGCAAAGAAGATGGCTTATCAGCCGCGGTGATTGTAATGGATAACGCAACCTCAATGCCTCTGGCCTATATTGGCAGTGCTGATTTTGCAAATCCCGATCGTGCTGGTTATGTTGATATGACCAAAGCAACTCGCTCGCCAGGCTCAACTCTTAAACCCTTTATTTATGGATTGGCGTTAGATAAGGGATTGATTCATTCTGAGTCTTTATTGTTTGATGTGCCACAGTCGTTCGAAGGTTATAAGCCCAAAAACTTCAGCGAAAACTTTAATGGTGCAGTCAGTGTTTCCCAATCGCTTGGCCGTTCGCTTAATATGCCGGCTGTGCAAGTATTGAATGAATTATCGCCAGAGTATTTTTATACTCAATTGACCAATGCCGGACTGAGATTATCATTACCGGAAGCTGCCACTCCTAACTTGAGCTTGGCTTTAGGGGGAGGCAGCGCTACTTTGCAGCAGTTGGTTGGTGCTTTTTCAGCTGTGGGGAATAAGGGCGTTGCAACAGAGTTGAGATTAACTCCAGAACAGCCACAGAAAAAGTTGCCCTTGTTGAGTCAGGAAGCTAGCTGGGTGGTGCAGAATATTTTAAGTCAAATCCCGCTTAATAATCAGCTGAGAAATCAATACCTTCAACCAACCAGACAAATCGCCTATAAAACCGGAACCAGTTATGGCTCACGCGATGCCTGGGTATTGGCCTCAACTGAAAAGGTTACCATTGGAGTCTGGGTCGGAATGCCTGATGGCTCATTCAGTGTTGATAATAGTGGGCGCACAACTGCAGTACCTCTGCTGGAGAGGATTTTAATGACCATGCCAAATGATTGGCTGGTACCTATAGAGCGGCCGGCTACGGTAACGATGGCCGATATTTGTTGGCCACTGGGCACGCAGGCTTCGTTACAGTCTGATGAGAACTGCCATAAAAAGCGTTCAGCCTATTTGATCGATGATACTGCTCCTGCGACCTTTGCCGATCCCTTGAGCAGTGACTGGCATAACGGCTTGATGAAGGTGCAACTTGATGCTGAAACAGGGAAGCGAGTTAATAATCAATGTTTTGACGGCCCTGTACATATCAAGGAAGTTGCACTATGGCCGAAAAGCCTTGAACCGTGGATTGCCAAGCCATTTCGTAGTGATAGCTTGTTGCCCGAGTTTGCCGAAAGCTGTCAGGTTAATGTCAGTTCAAACAAACTTAGAATTGTTGGGCTCGATCCTGAAGCGATTATTTACGCAGAACCGCAAAAGCAGAAGCTACCCGAAGTGCAGTTACGGGCAGAGGGAGTGACCGGTGAGCCCTATTGGTTTTTAAATGGACGCTTATTGGAGTCTCAACTTGAGTCAGAGCACCGTATTGCCTTGAAAGATTTATCCCGCGGTGATTATGAGGTGATAGTAGTGGATGAAACGGGAGCCTTTTCCGAGCTAGTTTTCAGCGTGGAACAGTAAGTTTTTTGCGATGAATCATTAGGTCATTCTGCCTGTTAAGCTTGTCTTTTCTCGTTCAGTGGTTAAACTATGCGCACTTTTACTTATGACCCCGTAAGGTCAGAGTTTTTATGCGTTTAGAAGATTTTCATTTCGACTTACCTGATGAGTTGATTGCTCGTTATCCTACCGAACAACGTTCTGCCAGTCGTTTATTGTGCCTTGATGGTCAAAGTGGTGCTGTCGAGCATAAGCACTTCTATGAGCTGGTCGACCTGCTTAACTCTGATGACTTATTGGTGTTCAATGATACACGAGTCATTCCGGCTCGTTTGTTTGGCCAAAAAACTACCGGGGGCAAACTTGAGATTTTGATTGAGCGTCTGGATTCGGATGTAGAAGCGATTGCTCATGTCCGCTCTAATCGTACACCAAAGCCTGGCTCGGAATTTGTTTTAGAAAATGGCTTTAAGGTGTTGATTACAGGGCGAAAAGAAGCACTTTTTTCCTTGCAGTTGCAGGAAGGCGATTGGCAGACGGCTATGACTGCTGTCGGCCATATGCCATTGCCACCTTATATCGACCGTGCGGATGAGCTTTCCGACAAAGAGCGCTATCAGACGGTTTACAGTAAGGTCGAGGGTGCAGTCGCTGCACCAACTGCCGGACTGCACTTCGATGATGAGTTGCTTGAGAAGATTCGTAGCAAGGGAGTGGATTCGGCTTTTGTCACTTTGCATGTTGGCGCTGGAACCTTCAGCCCTGTTCGGGTTGAGAATATCACTGAACATAAGATGCATTCAGAATGGTTCGAGGTTTCGCAAGAGGTTTGCAATAAGGTCAATGCTACCCGTGCAAAAGGCGGACGAGTGATAGCGGTTGGTACCACTTCGGTGCGCTGTTTAGAGTCTGCTTCGAACGACGGCTCTATCAAGCCGCATATGGGCGAAACTGATATTTTCATCTACCCTGGCTATCAATTCCGTTCAGTGGATGCGCTGATTACTAACTTCCACTTGCCTGAATCCACGTTAATGATGTTGGTTAGCGCTTTTGCCGGCAAGGATTATATTATGAATGCGTACGCAGAGGCAGTTAAAGAGCGTTATCGTTTTTTCAGCTACGGTGACTCCATGTTTATTCACCAAATACAAGATGAATCTAAATTTGCTGTCAATGGAGACAGCTTAAGAGAGACTCAAGATGCAATTTAAATTAAACACAACGGATGGTATGGCGCGCCGCGGTGAAATCACCTTCGAACGTGGAACCATTCAAACACCTGCCTTTATGCCCGTCGGAACCTATGGCACCGTTAAGTCGATGACGCCGGAAGAGATAAAAGAGATTGGCGCGGAAATTATTTTAGGCAATACTTTTCATCTGATGCTTCGCCCGGGCACTGACATCATTGAGATGCATGGCGACTTGCATGACTTTATGCACTGGGATAAGCCAATCTTGACTGACTCAGGTGGTTTTCAGGTGTTTAGTCTGGGTAATTTGCGCAAAATTACTGAACAGGGCGTCGAATTCAGATCACCAGTCAATGGATCGAAAGTGTTTTTAGGTCCTGAAGAGGCAATGGAAGTTCAGCGTAAGCTGGGTTCGGATATCGTGATGATTTTTGACGAGTGTACGCCTTATCCGGCAACAGAATCCGAAGCTCGAGATTCAATGGAGCTTTCTTTACGCTGGGCCAAGCGCAGTAAAGTTGCTCATGAAGCCAGTAATAAAGCCGCGCTGTTTGGCATCGTGCAGGGGGGCATGTATCCGCACTTACGCAAAGAGTCTCTGGCGGGCCTTACTGAAATCGGTTTTGATGGTTATGCCATTGGTGGTCTGTCGGTAGGCGAGCCTAAAGATGAAATGCTTAAAGTGTTGGATAATCTAACGAGTGAGATGCCGCAAGATAAGCCGCGCTATCTCATGGGCGTTGGCAAGCCTGAGGATATCGTGGAAGCAGTGCGTCGTGGTGTCGATATGTTTGACTGTGTGATGCCGACTCGTAATGCTCGAAATGGCCACCTTTTCACCAGCGTAGGGGTTGTAAAACTGCGTAATAGCCACAATAAAACGGATACTGGCCCGCTGGATGAGGCTTGTGATTGCTATACCTGTACCAACTATAGTCGTGCTTACCTGCATCACCTGGATAAGTGTAATGAGATATTGGGTGCTAAGCTCAATACCATTCATAATTTACGCTACTATCAAAATCTGATGAGCGGATTGCGAAAGGCGATTGAAACAGGTACATTGTGCGACTTTGTTGAAGATTTTTATACGAAACAGGGCAAGCCTGTTCCGTCATTAAATAAATAATTAACTAATTGATAATATTAAACTATAGAGGTAATTCCAGATGTTTCTAGCAACTGCTGCACCACAAGGTGGTGGTTTAATGAGCTTCCTTGTGATGTTCGTCCCTTTGATTCTTATTATGTATTTTATGATGATTCGTCCTCAACAAAAGAAGATGAAGCAACATAAAGAAATGGTTTCAAGCTTGGAAAAAGGCGATGAAGTCATGACTACGGGTGGTATTTTAGGCCGTATTAGCAAGATTAAAGATGATTTTATTGTTGTAAGTATTGCTGATGGTATTGAAATAAAGTTCCAAAAAGCAGCCATTGCGCAAACTTTGCCAAAAGGCACCATAAAGTCAATCGACGAATAATACTTAGCCGCCCGACATGTTACAAGCTTGTTCGGGCGGTTTGTTTTTATACCCGGGCATAAACTATGTTTACTGATCAATCCAATCAAAAGTTATTACCGATCAACACTTATCCAAAGTGGAAGTATGTGCTGATTCTTTTCGTTATCGCTATCTCTCTTCTGTATGCCGCTCCCAATATTTATGGTGAAGATCCAGCTGTTCAATTGTCTGCTCTTCGCGATGCAACAATTACAGAGCAGCAGGTTGAGCAAGTTGAAGCTGCTTGGAAGGAGCAGGGAGTGCCACCTAAAGCTATTGAGCGTGATGGTGAAAAACTGGTAATAGCTCGATTCCAATCCAATGAAGAGCAACTGCAAGCGCGCGAGATTGCCAATAAGGTTTTAAATCCATCTCTTGACAATCAGGACTATGTCGTTGCGCTAAACCTTGCAGCAGCTACCCCTGATTGGCTGTCATCGCTTGGTGGTAAACCTATGAAGCTTGGCCTTGACTTGCGCGGGGGGATTCACTTCCTGATGCAGGTGGACATGGAACAGGCCATGGCGCGTCAGCAAGAGCAGTTACGTCGAGATTTTATTGAGTCATTGACCGCTGAAAAGCCATCAATTCGCGGTCGAGTTGAAACCATAGATAACGGTCTAGTGATCAGCTTTCGTAATCAAGAAGATGCAGAACGGGCTTTTTCAGTTTTATATAAGAATTTTATTGATCGAATTGATATTAAGTTAGCTGAGCAAAATAATCGTCCGATTGTTCGTGCTACTTTTAATCAAACTAAATTACAGGCCATTCAAGATAATGCGATTGACCAAAACCGTTTGATTTTAAGTAATCGTGTTAACTCGTTAGGTGTTGCAGAACCATTAATTCAACGCCAAGGTAGTGACCGAATCGTCGTTCAACTGCCTGGTGTGCAAGATTCCGCCTTAGCGAAACGAATTCTTGGTGCAACCGCAACGCTTGAGTTCCGTTTAGTTAATCACGAGGCGGATGTCGTCGCAGCCCAACAAGGTCGTGTGCCCGCTGGTAGTAAATTGTTTGATTCGGATCGCGGACCAATGGTGGTTTATGATGAAGTGCAGGTTTCCGGTGATCACTTAACGGATGCATTCGCAAGTTTTCATCCGCAAAATAACCAACCAATCGTTTCCGTAAGGTTAGACGGTGAAGGTGGTGCTCGCATGTTACGCACCACGACTGAAAATCGTGGCAACTCCTTGGCTATGATTCTTAAAGAGTCTGTGCCAGTTTTTCAAATTAAAGATGGTAAGCGTGAACTAGTGAAATCAAATGTCGTAGAGACTCTGGTTAGCGCTCCTCGTATTAATGGTGCTTTTAGTACGGATTTCTTTATAGAAGGGCCTGACTTTACCGCTGCTAACACTAAAGATTTAGCGACTCAACTACGCTCAGGAGCTTTAATCGCTCCTACATTTATTGTTGAAGAGCGGACCATTGGGGCTTCTCTTGGCGCTGAAAACATTGAGAAGGGTGTTCTATCTGTCATCATAGGCTTTTCAGCTGTGGTGCTGTTCATGCTGCTTTATTACAAGGCTTTCGGTCTTGTTGCAAATATCGCATTGATGCTGAATGTTGTGATTATTGTTGCTGTGATGTCCATTCTTGGAGCAACCTTAACGCTACCAGGTATTGCCGGTATCGTATTAACAGTGGGTATGGCTGTTGATGCTAACGTCATTATCTTTGAACGTATACGTGAAGAGCTCAGGCATGGAGTCATCCCTGCTCAGGCAATTGACAAAGGTTATTCGCAGGCCCTATCCACTATTGCTGATGCTAATATAACAACTGCAATCGCTGCAATTATCCTTTATGCAGTTGGCACCGGCGCGGTTAAAGGCTTTGCCATTACGTTATTCATTGGTATTTTGACTTCAATGTTCACGGCAATCTTAGTCAGCCGCGGTATCGTTAACCTGACTTGTGGCCATGGCAAGAAGCCATCCAAAGTTTGGATCTAAGAGGAGTATTACGATGAGTTTTTTAAATGAAGATACTAATTATGATTTCCTCAAAGTCCGCAAGTTTGCGTTTGCGCTATCTGCAATTTTAATTATTGCTTCGATTGTATCTTTTTTCACTAAAGGCCTAAATTACGGGCTGGATTTTACTGGCGGTACTCTGGTTGAAGTAGGCTATGAGCAAGATGCTGACTTATCTAAGATTCGCCAACAGTTAGATGAAATTAAGATTAATGGTGCCATAGTACAAAACTTTGGTTCGGCTAAAGTTGTGCAAATCAGAATGCCGCAGCAGGACCATATTGAGAATGCAAAGGTTAGTGATGTGGTTCTTGCTGCCTTGGCAAATGACGGTTCAAAAGTCATTAAACGTGACCAGTCGTTTGTTGGTCCGGTTGTGGGTGAGGAGTTAAAGGAGCAGGGCGGGTTAGCCATGCTCGTGGCTCTAATCTGTATCATGATTTACGTTGCACTACGTTTTGAGTGGAAGTTTTCGGTCGGATCCGTTGCTGCGTTAGCACATGACGTTATTATAGTGGTCGGTTTCTTCTCAATTACATCGGTGGAATTTGATCTGACGGTATTAGCGGCATTGCTTGCGGTTATTGGTTACTCGTTAAACGATACCATCGTGGTTTTTGACCGTATTCGTGAAAACTTTCTTTTGATGCGCAAAGCAACGCCAAAAGAAGTAATCAATAACTCTATCAATCTGACTTTATCGCGTACTGTAATGACCTCTTTAACAACAATGCTGGTTTTATTGGCCTTGTTCTTCTTTGGTGGACAAACCATTCACTCCTTCGCAGAAGCTCTGATTGTTGGTGTTCTGGTGGGTACTTATTCTTCGGTTTTCATTGCAAGCCCTACAACGCTTGCTCTGGGCGTTAGCAAAGAAGACTTGATGCCGCCAGAAATTGAGAAGGAAGGTGAGGAGTTTGATGCTCCATAATTGTTATTAGTAACACTTTCTTTTATATTAGAACGGCTTAGTATACAAACTAAGCCGTTTTTTTATATGAGGAAAATCTATTGTGATGGCTGAACAATCGAATCAACCTAAAGAGCCCGATACCAGTAGTTCTCTTGCCGAGCAAACTCTGGGCAACATTGAGTCTTATTTGCCAGACTTTATTATTCCTTTATGGGATAAGTTACAGACTAACCCTTGGATTTTATCCATTATTGTTTTAGTACTTGGCTTTTTCATTGCCAAAGGTGTTCAGTGGTTTATAAAGTCATTAATTGGGAAAATTGCTGAAAAAACGCCTGGTGACTTTGATGATAAATTAGCCCCACTTCTCAGTAAGACTGCCTTTACTTTTATTTTCTTTTTAACGGTTATTGTTTCTATAGAAGCGCTCGATTTGTCAGAGGGAGTAGACCGATTTCTGAAGCGCTTTGTTATCTCAATTCTAATTTTATCCTTGATGTCGAAGTTGCTCAAGGCAACAAAGTTAGTATTGAATGCTCTTGCCAATAGTAAAAACCGATTTAAGTTTATTGAAGAAAGAACTATTCCTATTCTCGATATTTCCTCGAAAATACTGATTGTTGGCGCTGCGCTTTACTTTTTGATTCTTTCTTGGGGTATTGATCCAACAGCTTGGTTGGCCTCTGCGGGTATCATTGGTATTGCTGTCGGTTTTGCGGCTAAGGATACTCTAGCAAACTTATTTTCGGGTTTCTTCATTGTTGCTGACTCACCTTATAAATTGGGAGACTATATCATTCTCGATGCTGCTGAACGGGGGCGAGTAACTCATGTTGGCATTCGTAGTACGCGGCTGTTAACTCGTGATGATGTCGAAATCACAATTCCTAATTCAGTGATTGGTAATGCTAAAATTGTTAATGAAAGTGGCGGACCTTGGGAAAAAACACGCATTCGAGTGGATGTTGGTGTGTCTTATGATTCCGATCTCGAGTTTGTTCAGGGCGTATTAATGGACTTGGTTAAAGAGCGTGATGACATAGCCAATAATCCGGCCCCTAGAGTTCGCTACCGGGCTTTTGGTGGTTCAAGTATCGACCTACAGTTAATGGCATGGATTAACTATCCAGAACAGAAAGGTTTGATAACACATAAGTTGATTATGGATATTCATAAGACATTTAAAGAGCATGCAATTGAGATTCCTTACTCAAAACACGACTTATATCTAAAGGAGTTGCCTGTTGCTAAGGATTAGTCTTTTTATTTTGCTGGTATTGTCGTATCAGCTAGAGGCAAAAGAGGGCTCTTATGAGTCCTGTGGCTTGAATCATAAAGCGCGTGAGCTAGCTAGACTGATAATAACGAATAAAGATCAAAAGCGCCCCATTTTGCAGTGTAATGCTTTATTAGCAGAAGTCGCTTATAAAAAAGCGAAGGAAATGGCTAAAGAAGGAAAAGTTTCACACAATGGTCCGGGCGGAATGCCGGACCAGCGTTTAATAGATGCAGGTTATCCATTATCTTTGCCAGCGTCAGTCGTGGGTACTAATCATGTGGAATCCGTAATGGGGGGAGCAACCCATGCTGAGGAAGTGCTGGATTATTTTGCGAACTCTTACGCACATCGAATACATATATTTGGTGAACACCCATTTTATCTTGAGCAATTTGAAATTGGTGTCGGTTATACCGAGGAGTGGCATAGCCCCCATATCGATTATTGGGTGGTATACATTGCTAAGGCAGGAAGGCTAACCATTGAGTATGGTGATAGAGATCCGCTGAAAGAAACTAAATATCTTGGGGTTTATAAAAAGTAGTAAATATTAAATAGTAATAAAAAGGAGGCTTAAGCCTCCTTTTTTAGGTATAAACTTATGATTTTACAGATGCAAATAGGTCATGCTGATCAGCGGCTTCAATAGTCACTTCGACAAATTGACCTTCTATTAAGTTTTCAAAGCCTCCATCAATGATAACCTTGCCATCAATTTCTGGGGCGTCAGCACTTGAGCGTGCCAAGGCACAGTCTTCGTAAAGTTCATCGACCAGAACCGTCATTACCTTGCCTATCTTTTGCTGCAATTTATTAGCACTGATGGCTTCCTGAACAGCCATGAAGCGAGCTAGACGTTCTTCTTTAATATCCTCAGGGACTGGATTTGGCAATTCATTTGCACTTGCTCCATCAACTGGAGAATATTTAAAGCAGCCAACGCGGTCTAGCTGAGCCACTTCAAGGAAATCTAATAACTCTTGAAACTCTTCTTCCGTCTCGCCCGGAAAGCCAACAATGAAGGTGCTACGAATGGTAATGTCTGGGCAAATATCGCGCCATTTTTGAACCCGCTCAAGGACATTGTTGATATCACCGGGACGCTTCATTAACTTCAATATTCGCGGGCTGGCATGCTGAAACGGAATATCCAGGTAGGGTAGAATATTACCTTCTGCCATTAGAGGGATAATCTCATCAACATGTGGATACGGATAAACATAGTGTAATCGCACCCAAACGTTATCCAGCTGACCTAGGGCTTCACACATATCTTTCATACGTGTTTTTACAGGTTGACCCTGCCAGAAATCCATTGCATATTTTTTGTCGACGCCATATGCGCTGGTGTCCTGAGACACAACCAGCAATTCCTTAACGCCAGCTTTTACCAATCGTTCGGCTTCATCAAGTACCTGACCCACTGGGCGACTATCAAGCTTGCCACGCATTGATGGAATGATGCAGAAACTGCATTTGTGGTTACAGCCTTCGGAAATCTTTAAATAGGCGTAATGGCGAGGTGTCAGTTTAATGCCCTGTGGAGGCACAAGGTCAATAAAAGGGTCATGAGCTGTCTTGGGCGGTAAATGTTCGTGTACGGCGGTTAAGACCTGCTCATATTGAGCTGGACCGCTAACACTTAAAACGCCAGGATGAATTTCTCGAATGTCGTTTTCTTGGGCACCTAAACAGCCAGTGACAATCACTTTTCCGTTTTCATTCAATGCCTCGCCAATCGCTTCCAATGACTCTTGTTTGGCTGCATCAATAAAACCACAGGTATTGACCACAACAATATTAGCGTCCTGGTAGGTCGGTACTATGTCGTAACCCTCTGTTCTCAGTTGCGTAAGGATGCGCTCAGAGTCTACCAGAGCTTTAGGACAGCCAAGGCTGATAAAACCGACTTTATTGGCGGGAGTTGGGGTTTTTGATGCAGAATTAGTAGCCACAACTGATAGGGTACTCGAAATGCTCTAAAAGGGGCTGTATTTTAGCGCAGCCCCTGAAATTGACACAAGTTAATAAGCTCACGTTTTGTTTGATAAATAGACTAAACGTTTAATATGTTGGTTATTTTTTTAGCTGGTAACAGGGGACATAGCGCTCGTAATCAAGCTTCATACGTTTCTGTTCTACAAATGCCTCTAATAATTCGTCTAACTCTTGCATGATGTCTTTATTACCATCAAGCTGGTAGGGGCCATGCTTTTTAACTTCAGCAATCCCTTTTTCTTTGACATTGCCAGCAACAATTCCGGAAAAAGCTTTGCGCAGGTTTGCCGCTAATAAGTGCAAAGGTTGTTCTGGGTGAAGATTAAGGCTCGCCATATTTTGATGAGTTGGGTCAAAGCTTTCCTGGAAGTCCCAGTCTATATGCAGTTGCCAGTTAAAATGGAAGGCATCCTGAACTTTTTTACGGTACTCTCTAACTTCCCTGACACCTACTTGCACACTCCGAGCTACCTTGACCGGATCATCAATGATAATTTGATATTTAGCCTGTGCTGTAGCACCAAGAGTTTTGCTTATAAACTGATCGATACGTGTGAAGTAGTCAGCGGACTCTTTTGGTCCGGTAAAAATTAATGGAAAGGGGATATGTTGATTCGTCGGATGTAGCAATATGCCTAAGATATAAAGTATTTCCTCAGTTGTGCCGACTCCACCAGGGAAAACCACAAAGCTGTGACCCATGCGAACAAAGGTTTCCAGCCGCTTCTCAATATCGGGCATGATAATGAGCTCATTGACTATGGGGTTGGGAGATTCTGCGGCAATAATGCCTGGCTCAGTCACCCCAATGTAGCGCCCCTTGGTGATGCGTTGTTTGGAGTGGCCAACCAGAGCACCTTTCATTGGGCCTTTCATAGCACCGATACCACAACCTGTAATAATGTCATGCCCACGTAATCCAAGTCGGTAACCCACTTCTTTAGTGTACTCATATTCATGGTGAGGGATTGCGTGTCCTCCCCAACAAACTATCATATTGGGATCGATGCCTGGCTTCAGTGCCTGGGCATTGCGCAGGATATGAAAAATTGCGTTCGTGCAACCTGAGCTTGAATTAAAGTCGATACGCGAATTGTTCTCGAGTTCTTGTTTCAGGAAAACGACGTCTCTTAACACACTAAAGACCTGCTCCTTCAAACCCTGAATCATGACACCATCAACAAATGCTCCAGACGGGGCGTTGGTAATTTTTAATTTAACGCCTTTATTGAGCTGCATAACTTCAATATTAAAATGATCAAACTGCTTTTGAATAAAGCTAATATCGTCAGTTATGTTAGTACTGTTAAGAACCGCTAAAGTGCATTTTTTAAGCAGTTCATAGTCGTTGCCTGTGGTGTGCTCACTCAGTCTCTGGATTTCATCATTGGTTAACAGCTCAAGTCCAGACTCGGCAGTGATTTCGGTATCTATATAGTGTTGATGGTTTATTGAGTTCATATTATTTTAGTCTGAGTTAGTGGTCGGTTTGAGTCAGAGTTTTATATTTCACAACCTATGTAGACAGCTTACAACAAAAGGTTTTGATTAAGAACCTATCATTAAAGAATTGTTCAGGACTTACATTTTTCTATTAAACCGGTGCTTTGTTTTTTAATAGTCACACGACCACTTTTATTGATAACCACTGCTCTATGAAGGTCAGCATAAGTTTTATGGCATAAATACAAGGTTCCGTTTTGATGCTGTGTATAGCCGGCTGGTGAAAAGGTTAAATAACTCTTACGCTGAAAAGCACTCCATTGAATTTTGCTGTAGCTGTCAGTTAAGAGTTCTTGATATATGAGTGTGTTGCCATTAGTGCCAAGTGAAATGATGTTAATTTCCTGCCAGTTTCTTGTACATTGACTGAGTGGGATATCACTTTTAGTCTCATTGTGTTCCATGCCGCAGATTACTATAGGATGGTTAGAGCTAATAGCTTTTCCCCGTGATGTTTCGATTAAAGACTTTATTGTAAAAATATCTGCTGATACTCTATGCTTGGCAGAAAACTTTGTGAAGTGAGGTATGGCGATTGCTGTAATAATACTCAGTGCTATTACGGTGAATATCAGTTCGATCAGCGTAAATCCTTTTGTGTACTTTTCCATTCATGTTGTCCCTGGTCAGTTCCATAAAAGGTGGTATCCTATTTGAGGTTGTGGCCAGAGAATATGCTGTGTTTCTTAAATGTTTGTAAGCTTAATCTATTGAGCTTTGCAGATATCTCTTATTCAATACCAAGTTTCTTCATTTTATAGCGAATTGTTCTAAAGCTTATGCCTAACAATTTTGCTGCTTCGGTACGATTCCATCGAGTTTCATTCAATGCTTTTTCAATCTCAGCCTTTTCTATTTTCTCAACAAATTGATCTAGCGGGAGGTCGCCCCGATTAAAGCCGTTGGCTGAATGGTCATGATTGAGGCTGTGCGTTTTTAACGAGTCGTTCTGTGCGAGTAACAAATCAGACTCTTCTATTACAGGGGATTCAGATAGAGCACATGCTTTCTCAAGAATATTTTCTAGCTCTCGGTAATTGAATGGAAAATCATATTGATGAAGAGCTTTTCTGGCTGAACTGGACAATTGCTTTTCCGAATCAATTTCATCAAGGTAGCAGTCAATCAATGTGTCCATGTCCTCAATTCGTTCTTTTAAAGAGGGAATGTGAACAGAGATTACGTTCAGCCTAAAATAGAGATCTTCTCTGAGTTTGTGTGAGTTGACATATTCTATCAGTGGCTTTTCAGTACACACCATAATCCGTATATCGAGCGGCTCATCTGTTCTTTCTGACTCCACAGGAAATTTTTTGTTCTCTATCGCGTGTAACAGTTTTTTTTGTGTGATGATTGAGAGTTTATGAGTATTGCTCAAAATTAAAGTGCTATTATTGGCTTGATAGATTAAGCAATCAGTTTGTTCATTTTTATGAAAGAGCCAATACTCTAAATCTTCAGCGGTTTGGCTATTACAATCTAAAAACACTGCATCCTTATCGGAGCGTGAACTTTGCTCATGGATGATTTGTGCCAGTATTTCTTTTTCAGTGCCTTTTTCACCCTCCAATATTACAGGGGCTTGTGAACTGCGTATTTTGATCATTTGCTGGCGTAATAAATTGATTTCAGAGCTTTTCCCAGCAAGGAATGTATAAGGAGGTGGTGAGTCTTTTGTGTCGCGATTGACGTATTTAAAAGCGTGTTTAAGTAGCTGTCTTAAATGAGCAAGATCAATAGGCTTAGCTAAAAAGTCAAATGCCCCTAGTTTCATTGCCTCAATGGCATTGTCTGTACTACCAAAAGCGGTGATGACTGCAACAGGCATATCGGGATATTGTTTACGAACGTACTTAACAAAGTCGAGACCATTACCGTCTGGCAGTTTAAGATCTGTTAGACAAAAGTGAAACTTTTCTTCCGTTAATTGTTTCTTGGCATCTGTTAAATCTTTACTGCTGGAAACATCAAGCCCCATTTGGATTAATGTCATAGTAAGCAGGTGCCTGATATCGGCTTCATCATCAATGATAAGAACTCTAGGTTTGCTTTCACTCATAGCTTAACTCTTGTTATGTCTTTTTGGTTATTAACGCCTACGGTCTTCATTAGACTTCGTTGTATTTGCATAATATTTTTCTTCTGACTCAATCTCGGCAAGCTGCTCAGCTAAATCGGCATCAATAGAAAAGCTTGAGGTATCAAAGCTCACTCTAAAGCAGGCACCACCGAATGCCACTGGTATACAGTCTAAACGGGCAAGATTAGCTTCACAGAGTTCTTTTGAAATATATAAACCTAATCCAGTACCGTTATGATTTGTGGTATAAAAAGGCTCAAAAATTTTGTCTTTTTCATCAAGTGATACACCTGATCCTTCATCAATCACATCTAGGAATAAATCTCCGCTCAGAGGGTCACGTCCTGCGGTCAGATGCAATTGATATTGGTTGGTGTTGAGGTAGCTGTACTTCAAGGCATTATCAAACAGGTTAGATAAAACCTGCTTTAGCTGAGATTGATCGAAAGCAACTTTTAAGCCTAGCTCGACGCCTTCCGTTGTTATAACTGCCTCTTCGGATAGACCTTGTTGATATTCTTTAATGAAACTGGGCAGAAATCTATCAAGTAATAGAACTTGCCGCTCGGGTGGCTTACGCTTGGAGACCTTTTGGATATTATCAATAATTTCGTTGATGCGTTTAGATTGACGTTCGATAATTTCCATCAACTGCTGATCTTTTGAATTTTCGCCTGCGTCTTCCATCAGCATTTGAATGGACTGATTGATTGCGCTGAGCGGGTTGCGAATTTCGTGAGCAATGCTGGCGGTCAACTGGCCCAGTGAAGCGAGTTTTAACTGTTGTGCTTTTTTCATGACATCTGAATAGTTATCCAACAGTATCAATGTCATGTCATTGGCGTTTAGCGGTATAAAACGTGGTAGCAGTTGTGGGCCAGTATTGGTCGCGCGGAAAGGTAGTCCTTCATGCGAAGCACGATGAGTTCTTTTTAACTGATAATCAAGATCATCAGTAATGGCCACTAAAGGTTTGCCAATGGGAGTGTCGGGCAGTCCAAGCCCATACCATGCAGTTTGATTAATGTGGCGAATGCGATGCTGTTCATCAACAACAATAATGCCTCGGTTCATCTTTTCTATAATTTGGCTATTAAGGCGATGCATATGCGCAAGTGAACGCTGTTGTTCTGCCGTCTCTTCTTCATAATAGGTAAGGCGTCTTGCCAAAATATTACCTAACAGGGTAACCACTAAAATCCCTGCTATTTGTAGGCTGACTTCTGAATAGAATGCTTGATCGAATGATCCTTCTCTAAATCTATATATCAGAATAAGGCAAATACTGACAAAAATGCCGTAAAGCATGCCGAGTCGATTTCTAACTAACAGCAGGGCAAAGATTGCTACTAAGGCCATCAGTACGATATAACCAGCGCTGTCTGACTGGCCAGCGTAGGCCAACAGGCTAAGCATTAAGATATCGGTGAATGGCTGGGTATAAGCCTGAATATGGAACTGGTGTTCAACGAAAGACAGAAAGAGTAGCAAACAGGCCAGAATGACGTAACTGATGGCAACTGTAGTGTAAACATCTTGATCAAATAAAGCGCTTTGCGACCTGGCAATGAAGGGCAGTAGAAAAAGAAGTAAAGCAATAATTAACCGCGCCACAGAATAGTAGCGTAAAAACTGCCACCCGAAGTCTATTTTTTTATTGTTATCAAACACTAAGCGTCCTGAGCATATAGATATATGTTACCTAGATTAGGTTGAGTTCACGATGATTTCAAGTATTCGCTGTATAACTCATTGAAAAAAATTGAAATTGTTGGAAAATATAGAACAAATTATAACGTGAGTCTGGCGATGCGAATTGCAATTGCACAAAATAACTACACCGTTGGTGATATTCAGCGGAATCTTGAACTTATTAAGTCTTCAGTTAAACAAGCAGAATCAGACAATGCTGATATTGTGGTTTTTTCGGAGCTATCATTGTGTGGTTATCCACCTGAAGATCTTCTGCTGCGCCCTGACCTTTACACTATCATTGATAATGCCATTGAGGACTTGCTGGCTCTGGATTCGGAAGTGGCTATGATTATTGGGCATCCCATCAAAGAGGCGCAAGGTCTGTTTAATGTCGCTACAGTGATTTATCAAAAGCGTGTGCTTGTACAGTACAAAAAACAACTGTTGCCCAATTACTCGGTTTTCGATGAAAAGCGTTATTTTGAACCAGGCCATGAGGATTGTGTCTTTGAGTTTAAAGGTGTCAAGTTAGGCCTGTTGATCTGCGAGGATCTTTGGTATCCGGAGCCAACTGCTCGGGTAAAGGCTCTGGGTGCGGAGATCTTATTGAGTCCTAATGCTTCGCCTTATTGCTTCGGCAAAGGTACGCTACGTAGTGCTGAAATGGGCTCTCGTGCACGTGAAAATGAGCTTCCAATTGTTTATGTAAATCAAGTTGGAGGTCAGGATGAACTGATCTTTGATGGCTGTTCGGCGGTTTATAACACAGAAGGGCAACGCGTTTTCCAGATGGCGGAGATGGCTGAAGATTTCGCTTTTATTGACTTTGATAGCAAAACAAACTTGATTAAGCCGAGTAAAGATTACCTTAACCAATTTCATGGTGAAGAAGAAATTTGGCAAGCTTTAGTGTTAGGAGTGCGTGACTATGCGCACAAAAATGGTTTTAAAGGTGCCTTGTTAGGTTTGTCCGGTGGTATTGATTCTGCTGTGACGCTAGCGGTTGCGGTAGATGCTCTGGGTAGGGAGAATGTTAACGCTGTCATGATGCCGTTCCGTTATACTGCAAGCATGAGTATCGAAGATGCCGAAGAGGAGGCTAAGGCTCTAGGTATAGAGTTTGATGTTATTTCAATCGAGCCAATGTACGAAGCATTTATGAGCCAGCTTTCGCATCAGTTTAATGATGCAGAGCCTGATTTAACAGAGCAGAATATTCAGGCGCGGTGCCGAGGCACCTTGTTGATGGCGCTTTCAAATAAATTTGGCCGCTTGGTACTGACTACGGGCAACAAATCGGAAGTAGCTGTGGGCTATTGTACCCTGTACGGTGATATGGCTGGAGGTCTGGATGTGCTAAAAGATGTGTCTAAAACTATGGTATATCGTTTGGCTCGTTATAGGAATACGCTTTCTCAGGTGATTCCTGAAAGGGTTATCACGCGTCCACCATCTGCTGAGTTAGCCCCTGACCAAAAGGATGAAGACAATTTACCTCCATATGATATCCTTGACGCCATATTGGAGGCTTATGTCGAACAAGACAAAGGTATCGATGATATTATTGCGATGGGTTACGACGAAGAGGATGTCAGACGCGTTATTTGGTTGGTAGATATTAATGAACATAAACGCCGTCAGGCTCCTCCCGGAATTCGCATTACTCAAAGAGCATTCGGTCGTGATCGTCGCTACCCAATAACCTCAGGTTTTGGGCGACAGTTTAAATCTAAATAGACACAGCTTGCACGAGAAGGAAACACTGATGAAAAAAATAGAAGCCATCATCAAACCATTTAAGCTAGATGATATTCGGGAAGCTTTAACTGACTTGGGCGTTAACGGTATGACTGTTACCGAAGTCAAAGGTTTCGGCCGCCAAAAAGGACACACGGAATTGTATCGCGGCGCTGAGTATATGGTGGATTTTTTGCCAAAAGCTAAAATTGAAGTGGTTATCGACGATGACTTATTGGATAAATGTGTAGAAACCATTATTGAAGTGGCGCGTACCGGGAAAATTGGTGATGGTAAAATTTTCGTCAGCAACGTTGAGCGTATAGTGCGAATACGAACAGGTGAAGAAGGGGAAGATGCTATTTAGAGAGGAATTTCTTGATGGTATGATGCGACATAAAAAGAGCGGGCATTTAAGCCCGCTTTTTTATGTGCTTGTTACTTTTAATGATTCAAGAATATCTGAAAATCAAAACTCTGCTAGTTTATAATCGGGATAATTCAACAATAAAACTTTACGATATTCTTCCGCAATTTCTGGTAACTCTAATATTTTGTAAGAATTCACCAAAATTTCTAGTGCGCTAGGGACTGCAGGTGTTTTGGGGAAGTTCTCAACGATGTATTTTGCACGATTTGCTGCGGCAATATAAGTGTCGCGTTGCATATAATAGCGAGCTACGTGCAGTTCATAATCAGCTAAAAGGTTGCGAATTTGAACCATGCGTAGACGAGCATCGGGTGCATATTTGCTTTCAGGATAGACTTCAACCAAAGCCTTGAGGTTATCGAAAGCAGCTTTTAAATTGCTGGTGTCGCGTTTCTCAATATCAGCAGCAAATACTTCTTTAAATGCTCCGACTTCCTGTTCATAGTGCATAACCCCTTTCATATAATAGACGTAATCTGCATTATCATGCTGGGGGTGTTGACGCAAAAACCGATCGGCGAGTGCTTGTCCTGACTCATAGTCGGCCCTTTTGAAGTACGCGTAAATCAGCTCAAGCTTAGCTTGTTCTGAAATTCGACCAAAAGGATAACGAGTGTCAATTTCTTCTAAAAGCTCAGTTGCTCTAACATAATTGCCACCACTCATAGAGCTTTTGGCGCCATCAAAGAGCTCTTGTGCTGTCATTGATCCAACTTTAGAATTTTTCAAATTAGGTTCTTTAGGGGTGCTGGAGCAGCCCGCTAGAGCTAATACCAATAGAGCGAGGACGATAATACTATTTTTTTGCATATTTAATTCTTTCTGTTTGTGTTCAGCCTGATACAATGTGGCTCATTCTAACTGACCATCAGTTATAGGCCAATCTTTTTACGTGATTTTACAATGACCACCCAATCTATTGCACTCAGACACATATTCGACGAAAAAGTTTACGGAAAAAGACTGGATGCTGCTTTATCTCAGCACTTTAGTGAATATTCCCGCTCTCGAATTCAAGAATGGATCCAAAATGGCTTCGTTAAAGTTAATGGCGAAGTAATAACTTCCAATAAACATAAAATGGCGGGTTTTGAGGATATCGAAATTAATGCTGAAATTGAAGTGGCAGGCGAGTGGAAGCCCGAAGCCATTGATCTTGATGTAGTATATGAAGATGATTCTTTGCTGGTTATTAACAAACCTGCAGGTTTGGTTGTTCATCCTGGCGCTGGAAATCAGGATGGCACCATGGTTAATGCGCTATTACACCATTGCCCAGAGCTCGCTAATTTACCTCGAGCAGGCATTATTCACCGCATTGACAAAGAAACGACTGGGTTGTTAGTCGTTGCAAAAACTATTGCCGCTCATACCAGTCTGGTTGAGCAGCTGCAGAATCGTGCTTTTACTCGTGAATATGATGCAGTGGTCAATCGAGTGATGGTATCCGGTGGGACAATTGATAAACCGATTGGCCGTCATCCTACTAAGCGCACCTCGATGGCGGTTGTGGCAGATGGCAAAAGAGCCATTACCCATTATCGTGTGGTTGAAAAATTCTTGGACCATACTCATCTGAAGCTTCGACTTGAAACTGGTCGTACTCACCAAATCCGTGTTCATATGGCTTATTTGAAGTTTCCGCTAATTGGCGATCCTTTATACAGCGGTCGTTATCGAGTGCCCACACGTATTACACCCGAACTGCGTAAAACGGTTGATAGTTTTAAACGTCAGGCGTTGCACGCTAGTTTATTAGGGTTGCAGCACCCCTCAACAGATGAGTATATCGAATGGCGCGCGCCAATGCCTCATGACATGGCCAAGCTGTTAAATGATTTACGTGAAAACAGAGACACCTACGACGCAGAAGAATGATTGAATTTATCAAGCCTGACTGGCCAGCTCCAACCCACATTAGAGCTTTGGCTACCACGCGCAAAGGCGGGGTAAGTGAGTCTCCTTTTGATAGTTTGAATCTAGGGTTGCATGTTGAGGATGATAGAGCGAGAGTCATGGCCAATCGTGAGCTTGTTAATAACAACACTGGTCATCCGCCCGTTCAATGGCTCAATCAAGTTCATGGCAACAAAGTTGTTAAGTACTCTGACTCGCAGGTTTCGCTTGAGGCGGATGCTATCCTTACCGATAAGTCTGCTGCTACTTGCGCAGTGATGACTGCTGATTGTTTACCGGTGTTGTTTACAAACTCAGACGGCAGTTGGATTGCTGCCGCGCATGCTGGTTGGCGCGGACTCGCTGCCGGCATATTAACAAATACCGTTAAGAGGTACTCTCAATCAAAACCACTAATGGCTTGGATTGGCCCAGCTATTAGTCAGCGCTACTTTGAAGTGGGCGTTGAAGTCAAACAAACTTTTATTGATCTGGATGATGGTAATCGACGCTACTTCATTCAAAATAATAGAGGCCGATGGCAAGCTGATTTAGCAGGCTTGGCTAAAAAGCAGTTAGAGTATTTAGGTGTGGATGTCTATTTGAGTCAGCTATGTACTTTTAAAGATAAACGAAGATTTTACTCATTCCGTAGAGATGGCCAGACTGGAAGAATGGCGAGCATGATTTGGATAGCAGAGTAGCTAAGATAAAAGGTGTGTGAGAAGAGAATGACAACGTTTTGGTGGGTAATTCTGGCTGTAGTATTAAGTTTGACTGTTGTCATTGTCAAGTTAATCAAAGGCGCTAAAAAATATAATCATATTGACTGGGGTTCCTCCTTTCTCAATTTTATTGATGGATTATGTCGCTACTACTGTATGCGCTTTCACAGGCTGGATTTTGAACGCTTTTCATTACCAACCGAAGGTGGTGCGATTCTGATTTCTAACCATATTTCTGGCCTTGATCCTCTTTTATTGATTGCCGCCAGTAATCGCCCGATTCGTTTTATGATAGCCACTGAAGAATACAATCGCTTTGGTTTAACCTGGTTATTTAAGCGTGCAGGTTGTATACCGGTTAACCGAAGTGGCCGCGCTGATATTGCTTTTCGTCAGGCTCGAAGAGCTCTAGACCAAGGTGAAATTATTGCTTTATTTCCACACGGAAAAATTCATCTGGATCACGAAGAACCTTACCGTGTGAAGCCTGGAATAAGGAAGTTGGCAGAATTAAGCAAGCACTCTATTTTTGTTTGCCGAATCGTTGGCGTTCGTGGGCAGGGGACCATTTTTTCATCACTCATTCTTCGATCTAGATCCAGACTTCTACAATTTCCTACCATCAATCATCAGTTTTTTTCACACGAGAATAGCCTAGTCCATTTAGGCGAAGTGTTGCTCGGTCATCGCAACCCGTTTACTAAAGAACCTTCAGGTAAAGAACGCCCACAATAAAACGGCTCCAGGCTCTCGCGCACGAGTGAAGTGACCGTTGAGCAAGTACCATTAAGCAAAACTTCTATCTTTTACATTTAGTCTGCCAACTCTTGATTTAAATCAACTGCTTTGAGTAATAAATGAGCAAAATAAGCAGGCAAGCTCTTGAAAACCGGCCATAAACCCATATTTTGTATAGCATATATAGAGTTTTAATTTGAGTTTGCGCACTGACCAGTGACAATGACTCCAGAGAGGTTTTTGCATGAGAATGGATAAATTCACCAGCAAGTTTCAATCAGCGCTAGCCGATGCTCAGTCGTTAGCACTTGGAAAGGATCATCAGTACATCGAGCCTTTGCATTTAATGTTGGCCATGCTACAGCAGCAGGGCAACAGTGTAGCAGCAATTCTAAACCAGATTGGTGCGCCCGCAGGTCAATTGATGAACGCCATAGATGCTGAATTGGCAAAGCTGCCACAAGTCAGTGGAACCGGTGGCGAGGTTCATATTTCCCCCGATCTTGGCAAGCTACTGAATGTTTGTGACAAGATTTCACAACAACGTCAGGATCAATACATTTCATCTGAGCTGTTTTTGCTGGCTGCGTTAGAAGATAAAGGTACTTTAGGCAAGTTGCTCAAGGCTCAGGGCGTTACGACTAAAATGGTCGAAGATGCTATTGCTCAGATTCGCGGTGGACAAAACGTCAATGACCCCAATGCTGAAGATAATCGTCAAGCCTTAGAAAAATACACCATCGATCTGAATGCTCGCGCTGAAAGCGGCAAGCTGGATCCGGTGATAGGACGTGATGATGAGATCCGTCGCTGTATTCAGGTTCTGCAGCGTCGCAGTAAAAATAACCCGGTGTTAATTGGTGCGCCAGGTGTTGGTAAAACCGCTATTGTGGAAGGTTTGGCGCAACGCATCGTTAACGGCGAAGTTCCAGAAGGGTTGAAAAACAAACGTGTGCTGTCTTTGGATATGGGCTCGTTAATTGCCGGTGCAAAATTTCGCGGCGAATTTGAAGAGCGCCTGAAAGCTGTTTTAAATGATCTGGCCAAAGAAGAAGGACGGGTCATCCTGTTCATTGACGAGCTGCATACCATGGTCGGTGCCGGTAAGGCAGAAGGCGCTATGGACGCTGGTAATATGCTTAAGCCAGCGCTTGCTCGTGGTGAATTACACTGTGTTGGCGCCACAACTTTAGACGAGTATCGTCAATATGTTGAAAAAGATGCGGCGTTGGAACGTCGCTTCCAGAAGGTGCTGGTTGATGAGCCTACCACTGAAGATACTATTGCTATCTTGCGTGGCTTAAAAGAGCGCTATGAAGTGCATCATGGCGTAGAAATTACTGACCCTGCCATCGTGGCTGCAACGACTTTATCCCAGCGATATATCACCGATCGTCAATTGCCCGATAAAGCCATTGACTTGATTGATGAGGCAGCCAGTCGGATTCGTATGGAAATTGATTCTAAACCCGAAGTGATGGATAAACTTGAGCGTCGCTTGATTCAATTAAAAATTCAGCGCGAAGCTTTGAAAAAAGAAGAGGATGAAAGCTCTAAGAAACGCCTGCTGGATTTAGAGCAACAAATTACTGAGCTTGAAAAAGAGTTTGCTGAACTTGATGAGATTTGGTCATCAGAAAAAGCCTCAGTGCATGGCGCTCAGAATATTAAAGCCGACCTGGATAAAGCTCGCGTTGAGTTAGAAGCTGCGCAGCGGGCTGGAGACTTAACTCGCATGTCAGAGTTGCAATACGGCACTATCCCTGAGCTTGAAGCAAAGCTGGCTAAAGTCTCTGAGCAAGATACGGTTGAGATGCAGTTGTTGCGCAATAAAGTGACTGACGTTGAAATTGCCGAAGTCGTTTCCAAGTGGACGGGTATTCCAGTATCAAAAATGCTTGAAGGTGAGCGTGAAAAGTTACTACGCATGGAAGATGTATTGCACAACAATGTGATTGGTCAGGATGAAGCCGTTACCGCTGTATCGAATGCCATTCGTCGTTCACGTGCAGGGCTGTCTGATCCTAATCGTCCGAATGGGTCTTTCCTATTCCTTGGGCCAACGGGCGTTGGTAAAACTGAATTGTGCAAAACGCTGGCCAAGTTCCTGTTCGACAGCGAAGACAATATGGTGCGTATCGACATGTCAGAGTTTATGGAAAAACATGCGGTTGCTCGCTTAATTGGTGCGCCTCCAGGCTATGTGGGTTATGAGCAGGGTGGTTATCTGACCGAAGCGGTACGACGCAAGCCTTATTCTGTGATTCTGTTTGATGAGGTGGAAAAAGCGCATCCTGATGTATTCAATGTCTTGCTGCAAGTGCTGGAAGATGGGCGTCTGACTGACAGCCAAGGGCGAACAGTAGATTTTAAAAATACCGTGATTGTCATGACCTCTAATATGGGCTCCGATCTGATTCAGACTCATAGTGCCAACACTGAAGGCGGTGACAAAGACTATGAGGACATGAAGTCGATGTTGATGGATGTAATTGGCAAGCATTTCCGACCAGAGTTTATCAACCGTATCGATGAAATTGTGGTATTCCATCCATTGGCCAAGGAGCAAATCAAGTCAATTGCCGCAATTCAAATGGAGCGTTTGCTGCAAAGGCTGCGCGAGCAAGGCTTTGAAGTCAAGGTTACCGATGGTCTGCTTGAGTTGCTTTCTGAGTCAGGTTTTGATCCGGTGTTCGGTGCTCGTCCGTTAAAACGAGCGATTCAACATAAGGTTGAAGATCCATTGGCTCAAGCCATATTGGCGGGCACAGTGGATGTGGCTAAGACTCTAACATTGGATGTCGAGGGCGATAAGCTGTCAATCAAGCAGTAAGGCTCGCCCAATGAAAAAAGCTCTAGAGTTTTCACATTCTAGAGCTTTTTTATACGTGCTTAGTTTTAACCCGGTCGCCCATCAATTCTTGGCTTGGTCAGTACTGGCCAGTAAAATATGACGAACAGGCCGTAAGCGAGAATCCACAAAATACCACTGACCTGGTAGCCATCTGCTACATAGGTTGGTGCAACTACAGCGGTCAAGCCTCGAATAAGACCTGCTAAAAGTACGATGGCAAAGGCTACGGTCATCCACTTGCTTGGTTGTAGCGGGCGTCCTGAGTGGCCCAATGACACTCGAGCAATCATCCCCAGAACCACAGAACCTAGTGCGCCAGCTGTTAATAGGTGTGAAGCATTAGAATAGGTTGTGGTCTGTTCCAGGAGGGCGCTGGCAAATACTAGCAAGCCAACAGGTATAAACCAGTATCCAAGATGCAATATCCATAACAGCGGTACCTTCAACGCTGGAATGGTCTTCCAGCGTAAAATACGCACTATGTTGGCAACTGCCGCCAGAATCATCAGGGCCGCAACAATCATATTCATGCTTCCGTCTCTTGGTAATAATAACCAGGCAAAAGTAGCCAGCCAGATAGAGCCTAAGCATACCCACTCTAACGCCAGAATCGGCATTGGTTTCTCAGTATTGGTAGCTCTGGACGTGAAGAATGGTATAACGCGACCACCCATAACTGTGATAAGAGCTGTAATCGCCAGCACTGCAGTAATGAAAATACGTTCAGCTAATAACCAGTCGTCAGTGTAGGCTGCGTAATAGCTAAGTGCATTTAGAATAGTAAACAGTAACATTAAAGGAACAAAGAACAGATTACGCCATTGTTTCACCTGTATGACCGGGCGTGCCAAAAAGATGGCGATCAGTGGAAGCCAGGAAACATCTAATGCAATCACCAGCCAGTGTTTCTCTCCCAGAAAGGGGAGTAAAACTCTGGGTAAAAACCATAGAGTCGATGCTATTGCGAGCGGCCAGCCACGAACTCCGGGAATACCTGTCCAGTTTTGCATGGCAGTCAGAACAAAGCCTGCAATAATCGCAAGTGTAAAGCCAAACAGCATTTCATGGGCATGCCACCAGATGGAGTTTTGTATACCTGGTAACAGGTTGTGCCCATTTAATTGCACGATCCAGAGAAGCATAGACAGTGTTGCGACTAAAGCTCCGCCTAAAAAGAAGACTCTGAATCCAAGTCTAAACAATGGCCAGATTGCATTTTCTTTTTTGGAGTCTAAGATTTGCATGGTTTTCTCAGTACAAGTTTATTAAAAGTATGAAGACATTATAAAATAAAGATGCATCAAAAATACATCTTTATTTGATTAAAAATTGTCTGCCTTGTAACAGCATAATAGATACAATGATAAAAATTAATAAATCCATGAATATGCACATTCGTTACTCTCTTTGGCTATTATTTATTGGGGTGCAACTCGCAATAGGTATCATTATTTATGCTCAATCCGGCGAAGACGTGATTGGCTTGGCATGGTTGGCTGGGCAGTTTCCGAGCTTATCTGCCTGGCTATTTGAGTTGAGCAATCATTTTCCTCTATTGTATCGGGAAGGGTGGATAGCCAACCATCTTCCCGACATATTATGGTCAAGTGCCTGTGCCTCATTTTTAGTAGGTTTATGGGTGAACCAGCTAACACTTTCAAAATTATTGCCAGTTGGTATGGGCTGTGCTATTTTTTATGAAATGCTTCAGGGGCTTGGGTTCGGGGGCGGTACGTTTGACTGGCTTGATTTGATGTACTCTTTTTTCGCTGGAGTCTTCGGCACATTATTAACGTATCTACTACTCAATAAATCGATCATTAACGATACAAAGCTTGTCTGAATATATAATTGCTTGTGACATTAAGGGAAGACCATGAATAAGAAATTGTTAGTGGGGGGCTTAGCAGGATTCATAACACTTTTGTCTGGATGTATGCCTGTGTATACAGCCACAACCCCCCCTCAAAAAGCTGAATATAAAGGCGTTCATCCGCTTATATTGACGCAGCAGAAACCATCAAGCAGCACAGCCTACCTGACTATTAATGGCTCCTATTACCAGCTTCCTGAAGAGTGTCTGTTAACTCGGTCTTATGGAGATTTGGCTGAGTCTCGTCAGTTTGGTGATGATGCTGAATCACGTAATTATGGCGATATGGCTGATAACCGTCAGTTTGGTGATGATGCTGAATCACGTAATTATGGCGATATGGCTGATAACCGTCAGTTTGGCGATGATGCGGAATCACGTAATTATGGCGATATGGCTGATAACCGTCAGTTTGGCGATGATGCGGAATCACGTAATTTCGGTGATGATGCTGAGAGTCGTCAGTTTGGTGATGATGCGGAATCACGTAATTATGGCGATATGGCTGATAATCGGAAGTTTGGTGACGATGCGGAATCGAGAAGCTTCGGGGATGATGCTGAGAGTCGTCAGTTTGGCGAGTTAGCTACCCAATTTCGTTGTTTAAAAATTCAAAATATAAAGAGAGTGGTCGTGTCTGGTTTTATTGGGCAAGAAACCATATTAGTGAACAGCGGAACCAGCTTTGCAGGTTACGAAAAAGACGGCAAAACAATTTTATTAAAATTCTAAAGAGGAGTGAGTCATGAAAATTTGGGCAAAAACAATGACAAGTATAGGTGCCTTAGCAGTTATGCTATTACTTGCCATGGGGTCAGAAGACCCACCTGCGCGTTTGGTGGACCAGACAAATAAATCGAAAGTGCCAATCCAGTATGGCGTTGTGGAAGAAGGTATGCGTATCGTTGCAGAAGACGGGTCTTTTGAGCTAAAGGGCGGGCAGAGGTTTACTTCACCTTTCCAGTCAGACTTGTGGGGCTATGGCTGTAATAACTTTAGTAATAAAGACGTGTTAACTAAAGCTAACGATGTTCTTCTCTGTGGCGCAAAAAAAGTTAAAGTTTATTATGGTAATAATCCAGAGCCTCTGTACGGGGTGTTAGCACTAAATCAAGCTATCCAAGCAGCGCATGGCCCAGCCTCTCGTTCTTATATGATTAAGATTGCAGAAGATAAAATTCAGCATGCCCGTGCTGGTAATACATCAGTTTCTTTTGAGTATATGAATTGGACTGAATCAAAACGTTGGTCACATACTTACAGACAGCAAACCAATGAAAAAACTTGGTATAGCTGGATTCTTTGGGTTTCAGCCTATCCCATGTGATTTTTGTAGCCTAATAAAAAAGCCCTCGTCATGAGGGCTTTTTTATTGATCAGTTAAGAAGTTAGAGCATAATTGTCAGTTATTTTTCACAGTACTTTTTGACATTCTCACGAGCTTGTTTTAATCGAGACTCTCTCTCGGTATCAGTTAAGAATCTATTCTCGCCATTTTCTTCGATCCGAATGCGGGACTTTGACTCCAAAACTTCAAGATTATTGTTTGCGATTTCACAGTTCTTACGAGCAATTTCTTTGTTCTGTTCCTCTACACTTTTCTTCTGCGCATTTTGCTCAGCTAAAATTTTATCTTGTTGTTCGCTAACAGGTGGTTCTTGCTGTGAATCGCCACTTGCGCTGTCTGTTGAGTTTGAGTTGCTAACTCGCTGATTGATAGTCTCATAACTCACACCATGAGGAGGCTTGGTTTGGGTATATTTAATGTTCCCTTTATCATCCTTCCATTTATAAATAGGTTGGCTGGCGATGGCCATTGCAGAAATTCCTAACCCTAAAATGGCGGTCAAAACTATAGACTTGATATTTGCCATAACTTTCCATTCTCTCGATTGTTTGGTTATAAGAGTTGAGTCAGAAGTTTTTTAACTCAAGCATCTTCTTCAATAAGCACTAATTTATTCGTTTTAGCAAAATCTAGCAACTGTTTGAATAAATTGGGATGTTCTAATGATAACTGGTTAGAAATTATGACGCACTTTACCCCATCCATAACAGCAGGCCTTAAAAGAGGCGAGTAAACCATTCTTCGATTTCGGAAAGTACAAAGATTTCCGCACATGCGCTCAGCCCAGTCACTGGGTCTGAATGTATCCCCTGCTTCTGTTTGGCCCTTGATAATAAAGCGCTTGTTAGTTTGCGTTTCACTCATGTCTGGCTTTTACTTGATAAGTTGCGCGTATATTGACAGAATCCTCGTCGCTGTCAATATAACCATATGAACGCAATGGGTTTAAGCTATAAAGTAACACTCTACAAAACACTTCTCCAGCTGTTCTTGAGTGTGTTAATGTAACGGTATCAACGATTTAGATTCACTAGGTAACAATTTTAATGAAAGCCAATAAGCAAGTTGTAAAGAAACGCGGTATTTACCTCCTCCCCAATTTATTGACTACGGCTGGCTTGTTCGCGGGCTTTTATGCGGTTGTCGCTTCGATGCAGGGTGCTTTTGCCAGTGCTGCAATTGCTATATTTATTGCCATGATCATGGATGGACTCGATGGCCGAATTGCTCGTATGACGAATACTCAAAGTGATTTCGGTGCTGAATATGACTCAATGGCCGATATGATTTCTTTCGGGATTGCACCGGCACTCGTTATTTATAACTGGGCTTTGTATGATACTGGCAAAATTGGTTGGCTAGCTGCTTTTGTCTATGTAGTTGGCGCGGCTTTACGCCTGGCTCGTTTCAATACTCAGGTTGCAACCGCCGATAAACGATACTTTCAAGGCTTAGCAAGCCCATCAGCCGCTGCAATAATTGCTGGATTGGTCTGGCTTGGAGCTGATTATGAGTGGGACTCAAAACCATGGGGTATCTATATTGCTGTGATGACAATGGTTGCTGGTTTGTTGATGGTGAGTAATTTCCGATACTCTAGTTTTAAAGAAGTAGACTGGAAAGGGAAGATCCCATTCATAGGGGTTCTGATCATTGTACTTGTATTTGTGTTGATTGCCTCAGAGCCTCCATTGGTTCTGTTTAGTGGTTTTGCGATATATGCGCTCTCAGGCCCAATTATGACCTTATGGCGCATCAAAGATATAAAAGAAGAAAGGCGCCTTAGAAAGTTAAATGAGAGCAAAGCTGAAGAACCGCAGGCCGACTCTGTTGAAAATGAAGACAAGTAGCGTGAGAGATGCCGCCAGAAAGCATGATAAGGCGCTAATAAATAGTGTCCTTATTGTGACAAATGTAAAACCTTATCGAAGTTAGAACCTTTCATTAGCTTTATTAATCTAAATTGACATGTTTCTGTTTAAATTTTACCCGTTTTGGCGTTATAATGACCAGCTCGCAAAAATCTTTTGAAAACCTTCAAAAAGAGCTTGCGAAGTGAGAAATGGTGCTTATAATGCGCACCACTTTCGAGGCATAAGTCGCGGGAGGCAAGTCCAGGAAGGGCGGTTTCAAAAGTGTTGAAAAAATGTTTTTGAAAAGGTGTTGACAGGAAGTTGAGGCGCACTATAATGCGCGCCGGCCTTGAGGAAACTCAGGGGCATTTCAAAGGAGCGAAATGGTTGATAATTGTTTG
>Ga0209345_10000160_pt1 | contig 94551 bp, 93 predicted proteins | sample Cruoilmetagenom7_FD_187294 | JGI IMG/M metagenome (GOLD analysis project Ga0209345, IMG submission 187294) | Oil polluted marine microbial communities from Coal Oil Point, Santa Barbara, California, USA - Sample 7 (SPAdes) (version 2) | ecosystem: Environmental > Aquatic > Marine > Oil seeps ... | reverse complement strand
GCTCTGGCTCTGGCTCTGGCTCTGGCTCTGGCTCTGGCTCTGGCTCTGGCTCTGGCTCTGGCTCTGGCTCTGGCTCTGGCTCTGGCTCTGGCTCTTCTAGTTTTGCCAGGTCATCGAGATCATCAAGGTCAAGTGACACTTCTATATCATCGTCCTCATCTAACCCGCCCTCTGCTTCGTTACCCTGAAGCGATTCTGGTAAGGTTTCTAAATCTGATGCCATTGGAGCCACGACCTCTTTGCTCGCATCGCGAGCCATACCCATAACCTCCGTGTATGCGGCTGACAATCCATACACCACATCAGAAAAGAAAGCGACATCATCTTTAGTCTGGTTTAACTGCGCAGATGCAAATGCTTTTATACAACTTTTTTCCGCCTCGACTAAACGCTCTGCACCCTCTGCCGACTGACTATCAGTCAAGCTTAATTCTTTTAAAAATGTCGAAAGCTCCTCTTTTCTGTTCGGTGCCTCTTTAGTAAATTTCTTAAATAACTCCCTAATTTGATTACGTAAAGCCTCTTTCTTTTTATGTGCTTGAAATATTAAAAAGCCACCGCCGATTAACAGCACTAAAACAAGCTCGATTAATATAATTTGAAAAGCTTCATTCATGTCAACTCTCTCCGTGTATTCTTATCCGTGCTCAGCGCTATTTATGCAACAGAGCCACTCAGTTAATATGACGATCAAATCAAGTTAATAATTTCTTAGCCACTAAACTGTCCTCTTCAGCCATTTTCTTCTTATAGAAGCGAAGACCAAAGAACCCTGCTGCCGCTAATAATGCGTTCATAATCAAGACAATACTGCCAATTAAAAGCCAGCTAGATTCGCTCTCTTCTTCAACTGCCTCTGTTGCTGGCAAACCATCATTGCCAACAACTATTTTTGACAGGTCTGGGCACTGAAGAACGTCCTCTTCAGTCACACCTTCTTCGGGTAACACAATACCGGCCTCTGCTAGCACCTTATCAAATACAGGATTGATTTCCACATACTCAATTTTAGGCTTCGGTTTCACATGAAAGGACAGCGCCTGTGTACGCTCAAAAGTATTACCTGCCGCTCTCACCACTAATTCATATGGCCCTGTTTTTAATTCTCTCCCAATATCAACAAAGAAGTAACCGCCTGCAATCATATCAAGCTCCATTGGAATCATATCCTTGTCACCGCGCTTATCTGTTATCTCAACCGTTGCCATGATCGTGCTCAGCAGATTGCTGTTTTTAAGCAGCTTTCCTTTATCAGTCAACACCATTCTTATTCGGGTATCTGACCCAGATACTATCTCCTTCGGCATATCTTCAACCGCCATCTGTAAGTTGGTGGTGATAAACACTTCATTGTCGGGGTCCGCTGGTGCAATTAACCGCCACTCACCTTCCATCGGTTTAGTGACCGTCACAATGTCGTATTTTTTCTCACGATGCCAACTCACACCCGCTCTTTTACTGCTTCGCCCAAAATCCATCATTTCTGGGTCATCTAGTTGAGTTGAACCAAAGCCTTTTTTTCTAAAAACAACCGCTGTAAATTCTCGGACGGTTTCGTCTACTGTGAATTTGTTCGCTACCAGTGGAATGCTATTTTTTTCAGCTAAGCGCTTACTCACACGTAGTAATGTACGTTCGAGCTGCTCAGGTGTTTTTACAATATCAAACCAGCCTAACGTGTCGCTGGCAATTGACTCCAAAAATTCAGCATCAGCATCGTCAGAAAACCCTATTGTATGAACACTGACTCCAACAGTCTTTAAGCGCGCTACTTGGAAATCTAATACACGCTCTTTTGAAGCCACATTAGCTTTTTTAGTTTTACCGGATGTTATCTTGCCATCGGTTAAAAGAACAATATGCCTTTTAGCACCTTTATTTTCTTTTACCCAATCTAATGAAGCAACCGCTAGTGCTCTTTCGATATCGGTCGCCTTACCTGAGGAGTGAACCTGATCTATATTTTTCATCGCCTGCGCTTTCCACGAAATACCAGACTTCCCGGTCGCCATGATCTCAGTCGTCACCTCGTCTAACATCCAAATACCAACATTGGCGTTATTAGGTAACAATCGAATAAACAATTTTAGTGCCGCAATTCTATGATTGTCTGGATCGCTAACTTTCATCCGCTCTGATACATCAACCAGCACCCTAACGTCCAAGGCTTTATTTTTATTAAAAACAGCGGCTTGTGTATACGAAATACTCAGTATAAAGAGCAGAAAATACGCGAGGAAAAAATGATTAATGTTTTTCATTGATATATTGGGCGCTGTTCAAAGCACCTATCACGTTGATAATATAAGTAACCCTTGTATCGGCTAAGTTGGCTATAACTTAAACACAAAAGTACGCGTTGAACTTATCAAGCCAGCTCGACAAGTCCAAACACACATCAACAATAAAGAAAAATATACAGCCATTTGGACAATAGCTGCATTTAAAAACCTAACGCTTAGCTGTTACGAGCCTCTAAAATAGTGACCGCAGGTAACGCCTTACCTTCTAAAAACTCTAAGAATGCACCGCCACCCGTTGATATATAGGACACCTTTTCTGCAATCTTATACTTGTCTACTGCCGCCAGCGTGTCACCGCCACCAGCAATTGAAAATCCATCACTGTTAGCAATCGCCTGCGACAATGTTTTAGTGCCACCGGCAAATTGCTCAAATTCAAACACCCCTAATGGGCCATTCCAAACAATCGTTCCCGCCTTCTTCACAATATCTGCATACAGCTTAGCGGTTAGCGGCCCAACATCTAAGATCAAGTCATCTTCTTCAACATCTTTTACCGACTTGACGGTCGCTTCAGCTGATTCTGAAAACGCTTTGCCGCAAACCACATCGACCGGAACAGGAATACTGGCTCCGTTTTGCTCGGCTTTTAACATTAACGCTTTCGCCTCATCCATTAAGTCTGGCTCATACAATGACTTGCCAACCGAATAACCTTGAGCGGCAATAAACGTATTAGCAATACCACCGCCAACAATGAGTTGATCAACCTTATCTAGCATCGAATCCAATACCGTCAGTTTGGTCGACACTTTTGCACCACCGACTATTGCCAGCATCGGCTGAGCCGGTTCAAATAGCGCCTTACTTAATGCATCTAACTCAGCCGATAACAAGGGGCCTGCACAAGCAATCGGCGCAAATTTAGCAACACCATGTGTCGAGGCTTGCGCTCGATGAGCCGTGCCAAATGCATCCATCACATACACATCACATAAGGCAGCCATTTTTTTTGATAGCGCCTCGTCATCTGCTTTCTCACCCACGTTAAAGCGCACGTTTTCACACAAAATAATATCGCCTGCCTCACCACTAACGCCGTTTAGCCAATCTTTCTCTAACCGCACTGGCTGTTCTAGCAACATAGATAAATGCTCTGCGACGGGTTTTAAACTAAACGCTTCATCATACTGGCCTTCTGTCGGCCGGCCAAGATGCGACATCAGCATCACTATAGCGCCCGCTGCCTGCGCTTGCTGAATAGTGGGTAAACTTGCACGAATACGCGCATCACTACTAACCTTGCCGTCTTTAATCGGCACATTCAAGTCTTCCCTTATCAACACTCGCTTTGCAGATAAGTTTATGTCCCTCATGTTAGTAATCATCATCTAAATTCCTATTTATTGTCTCTTAACAGTTCATCATCGCTTCTGCTGTGTCCAGCATACGGTTAGAGAAACCCCATTCGTTATCAAACCACGCCACTACTTTAACCAGTTGCCTTTGGCTAACCATTGTCTGTGTCGAATCAAAAATACATGATGCAGAATCATCTATAAAACCTACTGAGATTGAAGACTGCTCATTGTACTTTAGTACACCAGCCATACCTGATAGTGCGGCTTTCTGCATTAAGGCATTCACCTCACTGACCGAGGTTTCTTTTTCACTGTTAAATGTTACATCTACCAATGCCACATTTATCGTGGGAACACGGATAGACAGCCCATCAATTTTGCCATCCAGCTCTGGTAAAACCCGGCCAATAGAACTTGGCGAATGTGTTTGAGTTGGAATTAATGATCTCCCCACCTTTTTCGCTAGTAGCTGTTCTTTATTATAAGCATGCAACGTGGTGCTTAAACCGTTCTCAATACCCAGTTGTTCATTCAACACCTTGAGCATCGGCGCTAAACAATTGATGGTACACGAGCCATTCGAGACAACCTTAAATTCAGGCCGAAGCGCGTCATGGTTCACGCCATAAACGATCGTCGCATCCACCTTATCGTCTGAGAAGGCCGAAATAAGTACCTTTTTGGCACCTGCAAGGCAGTGCATATAAGATTGTTCTGCCTGTGTAAACGCACCGGTACATTCGAGCACCACATCAATATCGAGTTCTTTCCAGGGCAGTTTGACTGGATTAACTTGCGAAAAATACTGAATTTCATCAGGGCCAACCATTAACGAGTCGCCGCTAACTTTAAGGTTAGCCTCAAACACGCCATCAACAGCATCACCTTTCAGCAGTTCAAGCGAACGATCAATTGACTCTACGTCATTAATCGCCACCAGTTTGATGTCTTTCTGTCGACCCGATGCGTAAAGCGCCCTAAGCACACTACGCCCAATGCGGCCAAATCCATTAATGGCGACTTTTATACTCATCGGTTTAACACTTATAAAATATTTTTTGCTGCCGCTACCAATTTTTCCGCTGTAATACCAAAGTACTCAAACAGCTCTTTGGCAGGCGCAGATTCGCCAAAACGATCCAAGCCAATCACCGCTCCGTGCAAACCAACGTACTTATACCAAAGGCTAGTAGAGCCCGCTTCAATAGCAACCCTTGCCGCTACTGACGAAGGCAATACAGACTCTTTATATTCAGCATCTTGCGCATCAAAAACATCGGTACAAGGCATTGATACAACGCGCACTTTAATACCCTCTGCCGTGAGCGTTTCAGCCGCCGCCGTAGCTAACTCCACTTCCGACCCAGTACCGATCAGAATGACCTGTGGCTCGCCCTCACAGTCTTTCAGCACATAACCGCCTTTAACAATCACCGCTAATTGCTTAGCAGAGCGCTCTTGGTGCTGCACATTTTGACGCGTAAAGATCAACGCCGACGGCGTACTTTCACTATCTACCGCAGACTTCCACGCTACTGCTGATTCAACTGCATCACATGGGCGCCAAACATTTAAATTGGGAATTAAACGTAAACTCGATACATGCTCAACGGATTGGTGTGTCGGGCCGTCTTCTCCCAAGCCTATAGAATCGTGGGTATAGACAAAAATATTTTTTAGCTTCATTAGCGCTGCCATACGCACCGCGTTACGCGCGTAATCAGAGAACGTTAAGAAAGTTGCGCCATAGGGAATAAAGCCACCGTGTAACGCAATACCATTTTGAATCGCGCTCATGCCGAACTCACGTACTCCATAATGTAGGTAGTTACCCTTAGCATTTGAACCGTCTACATCTGTACAGCCCGTCCACTCGGTTAAGTTCGAACCCGTTAAATCGGCTGAACCACCTAAAAATTCAGGTAATAACGGGCCAAAACCGTTCAGTGTATTCAATGAAGCCTTACGTGATGCAATCGTTTCACCGGCATCTTGCGCAGCTTGAATAAACGCTGATGATTTTTCTTCCCAATCGGCACTGAGCTCACCGGATAATCGACGCAGTAACTCATCCGCTAATTCAGGGTATTCAGCCACGTACGCTTCTAACAGGCCTTCCCACTTAGACTCTGCTTGCTCACCTTTATCGTTTGCATCCCACGCATTTTTTACCTCAGCTGGAATGTCAAAAGCGGGTGCCGTCCAACCCAAGGCTTTTCTAGTGGCCGCTATTTCTTCTGCACCTAATGGAGCGCCGTGCACATGATGCGTTCCCTCTTTATTCGGCGCGCCAGAACCGATCACTGTTTTACAACAAATTAAGGTCGGTTTACTGGTTTCCTTTTGCGCTTGTTTAACGGCTTGTTTAATGTCATCAGCATCATGTCCATCAACACCACGAACCACATGCCAGCCATAGGCTTCAAAGCGTGCTGGCGTATCGTCGGTAAACCAACCTTCTACATCACCATCAATCGAGATGCCATTATCATCCCAAAATGCAATCAACTTGCCCAAACCTAAGGTTCCCGCATACGAACAGGCTTCATGCGAGATGCCTTCCATCAAACAACCATCACCCATAAATGCATAGGTGTAATGATCAATCACCGAAAAATTCGGCTTATTAAATTGCGCAGCTAATACTTTTTCTGCCAGCGCCATGCCTACTGCATTACTAATCCCTTGACCCAAAGGCCCCGTGGTTGTTTCCACTCCAGGCGTATAACCGTATTCAGGGTGTCCTGGCGTTTTAGAATGCAACTGGCGGAAGTTGCGAATTTCTTCCATATCTAAATCGTAACCAGACAAGTGCAGTAACGAATACAACAACATCGAACCGTGCCCGTTAGATAACACAAAGCGGTCGCGGTTCACCCAATGCGGATTGCTAGGATTGTGTGACAAAAAGTCATTCCATAGCACTTCTGCTATATCCGCCATACCCATCGGTGCACCGGGGTGGCCTGAATTGGCTTGTTGAACAGCGTCCATACTGAGGACACGAATGGCGTTAGCCAGCGTTTGGCGAGAGGGAGTTTGGCTCATGATTGATTTTTAGTTTAGTGGGCGCGACAATTAGTGCTTAGAAGCACCAATTAATAAACCGTTAATTTTACACTGAACCGAGCATAAGAGAAACCATGGACTAAGTTGCTTTTCACCCAGTGACAGTCAATCCTATAAATCAAGCCGTTAAAATCACCTAGGAGTAACAACAAAGCTACAAGCCTCCTTTACTACAAAACTTTCTTATTTAAGCTCTTCTGCATCGCCGTTTACTTTACTAGGCGGCTTTGTTACTTGCTGCTCTTCCCATAAACTCAACTGATTAAAATAAGCATCCCAAACACATGGACAACAGCTACCGCCACCACAACAATCATCATTCTCGGGGCGCACTGGTTTAGGTATCTTTTTTTGCATCGTATCCATAGAAATTAATTATACCAAGCGATAACGATACCCACTATGCGACATAAATCGTAAAAATTCATAGGTTCATGTTTTCCAATCTTTTTTACGCTTAATGGTAACAAGCCTTTATGAAAGTTCATTGAAAAAAATATTGCCTCCTAACACTAACAAGCGTTAGACTTCATGCTAGCAATTGAGGGTGTTTTTTGCGCCCCATTCCAATGCGCACATAAGGAGGAGAGCATGGGTATAGACGTGAGTAAACTTGTCGACAATAAAACAGGGCGACAAAGTCGAACCATTTTTCATGAGCAAGATATATACGAACAGGAACAAGAAAGGATCTTTGGCAAATGCTGGTTGTTTTTAGCACATGAAAGCCAAATACCAGATCCAGGTGATTACTTTAGGACCTTTATGGGCGAAGATGAAGTCCTAGTTATTCGTCAAAAAGATCAATCAGTCAAAGCTTTTCTTAATACCTGCACCCACCGTGGCAATCGTGTTTGTAAAGCCGACAAAGGTAATGCCAAGCAGTTTACTTGTAGTTACCACGGCTGGAGCTTTGCCGCAGATGGCGCACTTCAATCCGTCCCTTTAGAGGAAGACGCCTATTACAATGAACTGGACAAATCCAAGTTTGGCCTACACCCTGTTTGCAATGTAGATAGCTATAAAGGGTTGATTTTTGGTAACTTTGATCCAGAAGCACCGACTTTAGATGATTATTTGGGTGATATGAAATGGTATTTAGATGTTTGGCTCGATGCTATGCCAGAAGGCACCGAGTTAATTGGCACAACCCAAAAGGTTGAATACCCTGTTAATTGGAAACTCCCTGTCGAAAACGCCTGTGGCGATGGCTATCATATTGGCTGGGCTCATGCGGGTGTTATGACTGTTGCTACCTCAATGGACATTGAAAGTCTTTCTCTAGGCAACACCGAAGTAGATAGTTCAACCGCAATGGCGGGTGGCGGCATGAATGGTCACTCGATTATTTCATCCCTTGATGGGCAATCAGGCTATGCGTTCTACCCTGACCCAAGCTTACCTGTTAGTTACCTTGAAGAAAACCGAGAGACGGTTATTTCACGTCTTGGCGAAACGCGCGGCAAGCAATTTTGGGGCTCACAAATCAATATGACTGTTTTCCCCAATGTGCAAATGTTACCTGGGCTTAATTGGTTCCGTGTTTACCACCCAAAAGGTCCAGGCAAGATGGAAATGTGGACTTGGGCGATGGTTGATAAAGAGATGTCAGACGAATTAAAACAAACCGTGCTCGATAATGTTTGCCGAACGTTTGGCGCCGCCGGCATGTTTGATAACGATGACGGCGAAAATTTTGCCGCCTGCACCTCGCAAAATAGAGGATTACAAACCCGCCAAAAAGATGTTTACACCAATATGGGCTTAGGTAAAGAGTACTCACACCCTGAAATGCCTGGAGTCGTTAGTGACGGCCTTGTTGGTGAACAAAACCAACGGTACTTCTATCGTCGCTGGCAGGAAATGATGGCTGCAAAAGATTGGAGCGCCGTTCCAAACTACAATAATCTCGAAGAAGCAAATGCAACAGGAGGGCAAAACTAATGAGCCAATCACTCCCTTTTAAAAATGCTGTTGATTCTGACACGTACCAAACCTTCCAAACACTATTGTATAAAGAAGCACGACTGCTTGACCATGAAGATTACGAGCAATGGTTGGCAATGCTAACGGACGATATTCATTACTATATGCCGGTGCCCGCTCGCTATTTACGTGAAGAGAGAAAGCAAGCTATCAAGCCACTCGACGCTAATATTTTTAATGACTATAAAAAGCAATTAGAGTTACGTGTTGCCCGCTTCGCGACCAATCTGGTGTGGTCTGAAAACCCACAAAACCTTATTAATCACGCCGTATCCAATATTGAAGTATTCCCTACTGATGTGGAGGGTGAATGGAATGTCCTATCTGTTGTTACCGTGCTTAGAAGCCGACTCGATGGCGTAGAAAAACGCATGGTGGTATCGCGTAATGATATTTGGCGCGTTGAAGGTGATCAACTCAAGCTGGCTAAAAGAAACATGTTATTTAATCACGCTGTCGTCCCTGATAGTAACCTTAACTTTTTCTTCTAATTCTTCTCAATAAAAAACGCCTATTGTTTAAAACAATAGGCGTTTTTTATTACCTACCCATCACTGCCGCCTTTCTAATTTACTAGATAATTCATCAGTTTCTTTTCATTACCGTTATGTAAAACTAGGTGATATTAAACGACCCTACGTTCACCCCCAGAAAATTTTTAGATGTAAATTACACAGCGCTAATAGTAATAGCTTGAACACTCCTTTAGGCTCTTGCTTCTCAATCCCAAGGGCCCTTCGAGTCTTTTGGAATAAAACCAAGTGCTTTAAGAAAGGGAACAAAATCGACTGCATCCCACTCTTCAATATTCAAGCCATCTTTAATTCGCATAATATGAATAGCATCTAGGTCAACACATTCATTTGTCGGCGCAACACCATTAAACTCGCCAACATGCTTCATGCGTAATTTCATTCGGCTAACCACCTTGTCACCTTCGGCAATTTGATCATAGAAGTGTCGATCAAAATCGGTCATCGATTCTTGCAGCTTCATATTCATAACCATGTGCGCATCTTTATCCAACGGCTCTTTTGCCATCGGCAAGTGGAATAGGTGGTCTGGGTGCAGCAAATCTCTCATATCATCAAAGCGTTTGCTGTCCATCGCTGCAAAAAACTCCCGAACAATTTTTTTATTAACGTCAGACATTCTCTCTCCTTACTTTCTTATTATTGATTCATTAGCATAAAGTAATAATAGCCTTGGGTGAGGTTATTTTTTTAATAAAGCTGAAAGCCCTGCAAATGGATTTTGCATTAGCTCTTCTTTATTTTTATCTTCAGCTAATGAGCCATATTCATGATCAACAAGCCTAGAATGCTCATTGTCATGGCAGTAAACGCATAGCAACTCCCAGTTACTCCCGTCCTCAGGGTTATTATCGTGGTTGTGATCTCGATGATGCACTGTCAGCTCTTGTAAGTTCGCCACTGAAAACTCTCTTGTACAACGGCCACAAACCCAAGGGTACATCTTCAAAGCTTTTGCACGGTAACCTTTATCACTGTGCTCACGCTCTTTGCGAGCCTCGCTAATGATTTGATCTAGCTTCTCTGTCGACTTCGTTATAGCCACTGCTCACCCCTTTTAATAGTGATCGTCTTGTGGAATTAAAACCTACCCCTTTATGTTGGTATTTTTGCCCAAATCCAGCCTTCTTTTTCTGCTAGAGCACGATCCTTTGCAGTTACCGGGCCCACACTTTCCTCATTAATAAAGTGAGAGCCGGCCAAAACACAAACCATCGCGTCCAAAATATCATCATCATCGATAATGGACTGTTTATCCACGTCTGACAGTGCCATGAACTCACTGAGGCCATCAAAAACCTGCTCTCTTTCCTTATTACTTTCTTTTTTATAACTCGTAACAGGAAGCAGCTGACAAGACTTCAAGGTCACCGCTGGATACACTTCAATCACACTTATCGGATGCCTTAATTCAGAATTCCACGCCAAAGGAATAGGCACTCCAACCTGCTCTTTTATCTCATCTATCAATCTCAAGGCGGCATGCGCTGTTCTTGCAATTCTATCGGCACCTACATCTAACGATTGTTTATTAGCCTGTTCTTTTATAAAAAAGTCGGTTCTGCGACGGAACATTTGATGAGCCTCTGTACTGAGTGAAGAACCTGCCGTGTGACCAATCAGCTCCTCCCCCAATTTTATCGGCCAGCCCAATGGTGAATCCATTGCTATCAATGTTTTAGTAGTCCTGTTTTCTCTGATCCAACTCGATACCACATTGGCGATTGAGCCGCTTTTACCAACCTTCATGGCTTTATCTATCGTTAATAATCCATTAGACATTGAGCCTAGGGCTAAACCGACTTTATTCGACTGCGTCGCGCAATCTACTCCAATAATTGTTATTGGGCCGTCGTCAAGTTTTAAGTGGCTGGAAGCTATCGGCATCTGGCCCTCACTGAAAATGAGCCGCTTTAGGCCAAGCCGTCTGTGCAACTACATCCATTTTATAGAGCAGCCCATGCTAGGTATTTGCTCAATTGGTCCTGTGCCCGTTTTTGCCACTAATAACATCGCTTCAACTAAATCCCGCTTAACTTCAACCACATTGTCTTGCATCCCATTCTCATCTAAGCGACCACGGTACTGAAGCTCCATGTTGGCGTTATAGCCAAAGAAATCAGGCGTACAAATAGCACCGAACACTTTTGCAACCTGTTGCGTCCTGTCGATTAAGTAGGGGAAGTTGTAGTTTTTTTCGATGGCGATTTTTTGCATATTCTCAAACGAATCAGCTGGGTAGTCGTTTGGGTCATTCGACATAATAGCAACCACACCGATACCGCTCTCCTTTAACACAGCAACATCATCTACTAATTGCTTTTGAATCGATTTTACATACGGACAGTGGTTGCAGATAAACATCACCAACAAACCCTTTTCACCCGCACACTCATCACGCGTCCAATATCTACCGTCCACCCCCAGCAGCTTGAAATCTGGCGCTACTAAGCCAAATTCACAAACGGGCGTATGCATCAATGTCATCTCGTTATTTAGTCCAGCGCCTTAAACAACAACAAGCCACCTAGGCCGCCCAACACCCATGTCACTAGCGGCGCATCCCCTAGCATCAGAGGTGAGAAGCCATCTAAACCAAGAATAATAGCTGCTGACACCACCAGGCTGCCACCACAAATCGCCATTATGCTTTTACGATGATTTTTCGCCATTTGTAGCTTAATATCGTCTAGTTGCTTAGATTTCCATTTTATTTCTAGCTCACCGTTGGCAGCATCACTGAGCACTTGATAGGCCATTTCTGGTAGCTCAGGAAGCTTCTCCGCCATGATTGGCAAATGCTCTTTTAGTTTATTAAAGGTCGCTTTTGGCCCCACTCTGTTTTTGTACCACTCCTCTAAGTAGGGCTTGGCCGTTTGCCATAAGTCTAGGTCAGGATAGAGCTGGCGACCTAAGCCCTCGATATTCAATAAGGTTTTTTGCAATAATACTAACTGTGGCTGCACCTCCATATCGAAACGGCGTGCGGTTTGAAAAAGGCGTAGCAGCAAGTTGCCGTAAGAAATTTCTTTTAACGGCTTTTCAAATATCGGCTCGCACACGGTGCGAATTGCACTTTCAAACTCATCAACACGGGTATGCTTAGGGACCCAGCCTGATTCAATATGCAGTTGCGCCACACGAAGATAATCTCGTTGAAAAAAAGCGAGGAAATTTTCTGCTAGATAGCGTTGATCCGCGACGGTTACGCTGCCCATAATGCCAAAATCAACGGCGAGGTATTTGGCATCATCCGATGCAAAAATATTGCCCGGGTGCATATCGGCATGAAAAAAATTATCGCGAAACACTTGTGCAAAAAAGATTTCCACGCCGCGTTCAGCGAGCAGTTTTAAATCAACGCCTTTTTCACGTAATTGATCTATTTTACCGATTGGCGTACCATAAATGCGCTCCATCACCATCACGTTTTGTCGCGTATAATCCCAATATACATCAGGCACGTATAGCTGATCGGAACCTTCAAAATTTCGCCTTAGCTGTGAACCGTTGGCGGCTTCCCGAACTAGGTCCAACTCATCGTGAATGGTGTAATCAAACTCTTGCACCACCTCTAAGGGCTTTAATCGCCTAGCCTCGTCCCAGTATTTATTGGCGAGTTCTGCCAATATATACAACAAGGCCACATCTGAGTTAATAATTTTTTCAATACCCGGGCGAAGCACCTTAACAACAACATCTTCCCCCGTAAGTAATGTTGCGGTGTGTACTTGTGCCACTGAGGCCGATGCCAGTGGGCTTTCTGAAAACACTGAAAATACCTCTTCAATCGGAACCTCTAAAGACTTTTCAATAATCTGGCGCGCTAAATTATCGGCAAATGGCGGTACATTATCTTGTAGCTGCGAAAGCTCTTCACCAATATCAGGGGGCAATAAATCTTGCCGTGTTGATAAAATTTGACCGAACTTAACGAAAATAGGGCCTAAATCTTCTAATGCCATCCGAAGCCGCTCGCCACGCGCCCCCTTTCGCTTGCCCAAAATATAACTAGGCGATAAATACGTTAAATACCGTAACGGCCTAAATAAGTGCAGATTAAAAACAAACTCGTCCAAACCATAACGCAATAACACACGCTGAATTCGAAGAAGTCGAAAGGTAGTCGTTAGGTTTATCACGTTATGTCCTGACTTGGCTCATTATCTAGCTTTCGCTTGCTAGCGATTAGCCGTTGGACTTTTGCTTCCAATCTATCTACCGATAAACGCAACTCATCCACATTGGCTTTAAATTTATTCACTTCAAATTTAGAGGGCAGCATGGCCTCTTCTTCTCGGAAATACTCTGACACATTCAAGGCGTTTGTTTTCGTTGCATCCCTCAGCCAGCCCGATACGTCACGTACAGCGTTTCCAAGTTGATTAGCCACAACATCGCCCGTTAGCTTCGACAGTGGCTCTTCCCAGTCCACCTCAATGTTCTCAAGGAATGCTTGGAATTGCCCCCCAAGCTCTGTATCACCCTCTATCACCACATCACCCGAAAACAAGCTAGGCGCTGCTGACTCATGCAGGCTCATCATCGCTAATGCTAGTGGCGAACCCGAAATAGTTGTGTCTGCCTCGCCATCAAGCTCTTCTCTAATATCTAAGCCATCAGCGGTAATAATGATGTAAAGGCTCAGTTCAAGCTGTTGAAAGTGTAATTCAACCACCTTACCTTGCATTTTTGCCAATTGCCTTGGCACCTCTGGGTCATAATCCAAATAGTTATTAATCGCTATTTGCAGGGGCTTAATAAAAGGGCTGACTAATGACACGGTAGCTAGAGTTTATAACCCGTGTGAACAGCAACGATACCGCCTGTTAAGTTGTTCACTTGGCAGCGTTCGAAACCGGCCTCTTCCATCATCCCTTTTAACGTAGATTGGTCGGGGTGCATACGAATTGATTCAGCAAGGTATTGGTAGCTATCGCCATCTTTCGCGACTAACTCACCAATTTTAGGCAATAATTTGAATGAATACGCATCGTAAATCTTATCTAAAATAGGGTTGGTTGGTTTTGAAAATTCTAAAATTAACAAGCGGCCACCCGGTTTAAGCACATCAAACATCGAGCGCAATGCCGCCTCTTTATTGGTCACATTTCTTAGACCAAAGCCGATACACACTCGATCAAATTGATTGGAGGCATAGGGTAAACATTCTGCATTCGCTAAATTGTAAGTAATATTAGTAATATGACCTTTATCGATCATACGGTCACGCCCTACACGTAACATCGCTTCGTTAATATCCGCCAACACAACTTTGCCCGTTTTCCCAACGCGTTTAGCAAATAGTGCCGACAAGTCTCCCGTACCGCCCGCCAAATCGAGCACCACATGTCCCGGCTTTATGTTGGCAATTTCTACCGTGAAGCGCTTCCATAAACGATGAATCCCCATCGACATAAGGTCGTTCATCACATCATAAGAGGGTGCAACTGAATCAAACACCTCACGAACTTTACCAACTTTCTCTTCAACCGGAACGTCTGTAAACCCAAAATGCGTTGTCGTTTTATCCGTCATCACTCACCCTTTTATACCTTGTTTTAAGAAGCGTTTCGTTGATGCCCTGCCGCTTCAAGCCTGTCTAAATAATCTTGCCAGTTCTCGGCTTTTTTCTCAGCCAGCTCAATTAAAAATGGCCATGCATATAAGCCTGTATCGTGCTCATCGCTAAACACCAGCCGAACGGCATAGTTACCCACCGGCTCAATGGCAACGATATTAACGTTTTCTTTGCCTACTTGAAGCACTTCTTGACCGGGACCATGCCCACGAACTTCCGCCGAAGGCGAAAACACGCGCAGGTACTCGCAACTAAGCCCTATTGTTCTACCGTCGTCAAAACTTAACGACAACACCCTGCTTTTTTGATCAAGCGCTAAATCTGTAATAGTGGTCATTTTTTACCTACAAAATATAACGCGACAAATCTTCATCCGACGCAAGTTCTGCTAAATGGGCGTTTACATAAGCCGCATCAATCACTTCATCCACATGTGAAGCCGAGGGCGCTTTAAATGAGATCTCATCGAGCAATCGTTCCAAAATAGTATGTAAACGACGAGCACCAATATTTTCGGTACCCTCGTTCACTTGCCAGGCCATTTCTGCAATACGAGCAATACCGTCTTCGGTGAATTGAAGATTAACATCCTCAGTTTCCAATAACGCGGCATATTGTTCCGTTAAAGAGGCATTCGGCTCGGTTAAAATCCGAACAAAATCCGCTGCCACCAGCGCATCTAACTCAACTCGAATAGGAAAACGACCTTGTAACTCAGGAATTAAATCAGAAGGCTTCGATACATGGAAAGCACCTGATGCAATAAACAAAATATGATCTGTTTTAACTGGCCCATACTTGGTTGTTACCGTGCTACCCTCAACCAATGGCAGCAAATCACGCTGAACGCCATCTCGTGAAACATCCGCACCACCACTATCTCCACGTTTACAAACTTTATCCAACTCATCTAAAAAAACAATGCCCGTTTGCTCAAGGTTGTCTATCGCTTTGTGCTTTAGCTCTTCCTCGTTAACCAGCTTGCCAGCCTCTTCCTCGGTCATTGCTACTAACGCATGCTTAATAGCCATTTTACGTTTTTTCTTTTTTTCGCCCGACATGTTTTGAAACATCCCTTGCAACTGGTTAGTCATTTCTTCCATACCAGGAGGCGCCATAATCTCCACACCAACACTTGGCGCACTCATTTCTATTTCAATTTCTTTATCGTCTAAGTCGCCTTCGCGTAATTTTTTACGGAATTTCTGGCGTGTTGCATCACCCGATGTATCGTTAGCATCTGACCCTTCTGCACGTGGCAATAAAATGTCTAACACTCTATCTTCTGCCGCATCTTCAGCTCTTCGCTTCACCTTTTCCATTTCAACTTCACGTGTCATTTTAACGGCAATGTCAGCAAGGTCACGTACGATAGACTCAACATCTCGGCCAACATACCCTACTTCGGTAAACTTGGTTGCTTCTATTTTTATAAACGGTGCTTTAGCTAAGGTGGCTAAACGGCGTGCTATTTCTGTTTTACCAACCCCTGTTGGGCCGATCATCAAAATATTCTTAGGAGTGATTTCAGCACGTAAACTATCAGGCACCTGTGAGCGCCTCCAGCGATTCCTTAATGCGATAGCTACTGCTCTTTTTGCCGCATTTTGCCCAACAATATGTTTATCGAGTTCATGCACGATTTCTTTTGGTGTCATTTGGCTCATATTACTTTTTTTCCTCGGACGTTAACTCTTCAATCGTTTGATTATGATTAGTATAAATACAAATATCACCTGCAATATTGAGTGATTTCTCCACAATGTCGCGTGCGCTCAGCTCTGTGTTTTCTAATAAAGCCTTTGCTGCTGATTGAGCAAATGGGCCTCCAGAACCAATAGCTATAAGGTCTTGTTCCGGCTGAATGACATCACCATTACCGGAGATAATCAGTGAGTCTTTGCTATCAGCAATAGCAAGCAAGGCCTCTAACTTACGTAACATGCGGTCAGTTCGCCAATCTTTAGCCATTTCAACCGCCGCACGGGTTAAATTGCCATGATGTTTCTCTAGCATGCCTTCAAAACGTTCAAACAAGGTAAACGCGTCGGCTGTTGCCCCAGCAAAACCCGCGATCACATCGCCACTAGCAAGCTTCCGCACTTTTCTGGCATTCCCTTTCATGATGGTATTACCCAACGTAACTTGTCCATCCCCACCAATTACGACGCTATTACCACGCCGTACTGAAACGATCGTTGTTCCTCTAAAATCCACGTTAATTTCTCACTTTAACTATTGACCCTATATTTTACACAATAATCCCCCCTAAGCATGCTTGCCAAGTCTGTTTAGCCGCTATTCATTCTAATTATGATATTCTTATTTAAGATTAAAACAGGAGCGAGTACCGTGGATGAACTAAATCAAATTTCTCAAACATTGGCGCTTAGCATGGGCGCCGCTTGGGGTAGCGGTATCAACTTGTACGCAACCCTCTTGATGCTAGGCTATTTAGCACACACTGGCAGCATGGATTTACCGCCTGACTTGATGATTGTTGCCGACCCGCTCGTGATGACAGCTGCTGGATTAATGTACGCTGTAGAATTTTTTGCCGATAAAGTACCGGGCGTTGATACTGGATGGGACACCCTCCACACCTTTATTAGAATTCCTGCTGGCGCGATGCTAGCCGCAGGGGCTATTGGCGACATTGGCCCCGCCGCTGAAATTGCTGCTGCTATTGTTGGCGGTGGATTAGCCGGTGCAACACACGTGACTAAGGCCGGTAGTCGCGCATTGATCAACACCTCCCCAGAACCCTTCACCAACTGGACGGCTTCCATTATGGAAGACATTGCTGTTTTTGCTGGCGTTTGGGCTGCTATCCAGCACCCCGCATTCTTTATTGTTGGCTTGGTTTTATTTGTCTTATTAATGATTTGGGCATTACCAAAATTATGGCGTGGGATAAAACGCGTGTTTAAATTTTTAGCTACGTTGTTTGGTGCATCCAGCGATGAAGACATCTTAAGCACACCCTCTGACGGCAAGCTACCAAAGCCAGACTAAGGCAGATAAGAGTTATTTCTTTTTCTGCTTTGCCCTAGGGTGCGCTTGGTCATACACTGCTGCCAAATGCTGAAAGTCTAAGTGTGTATACACTTGCGTGGTACTGATATTGCTGTGCCCTAAGAGTTCCTGAACGGCACGTAAATCTTGGCTCGACTCCAACATATGGCTCGCAAATGAATGCCTCAACATATGTGGATATAACCTCCCCTGCAAACCTTGACGCTTCCGCCAGCGTTCCAAACGAGACTGAATAGATCTTGTGGTTAAACGCCTGCCTCTTTTGCCAACAAACAACGCCATTTCATTCAACGCATCAAACTGTGAGCGAAGAGGCAGCCAGGTGCGAATAGTACTAACGGCTTTACTACCAAGAGGCAATAGCCTTGATTTTTTTCCCTTACCGCTAACCACGTGTATGGTCTTTCCACTCAAATCGACATCCATGAGGTTTATATTCGCTAACTCACTGACACGTAAACCCGACGAATAAAGTAATTCCCACATCGCTAAATCGCGGCTTTCCAAAGGGCCTGCTGGTTCTACCTCTAAAAGCCCATGTATTTGATCGACATCCAGTACGTTTGGTAAACTCTTAGCTGCCTTGGGTGCCCGAATACCACCCGCTGGGTTGTTAAGCAGCACCTTAATTTTAATCAGGTAAGCAAAAAAACTTCTACAAGCCGATAGCTCGCGCTGCAAACTTCGACTGCTTAAGCCTTGTCGGTGTCGTTCAGCTATAAACCCTCGAACCAGGTGACTCGTTAATTCCGGCCACGATTTTAAGCCTTGCTCAGCGCAATAGCTGAGCAGCTTCGATAAATCTCGCTCATACGCCTTGAGTGTATTTGGGGAGAGTTGCCGCTCCACCTTCAGAACGTGTAGAAACTGCTGGCAAACATCAACAGCAGATTGATCCATGATTATTGTTTAACTGGCTTCAATGAATAAAGCCGTTTTGCCACCAACTCACCTAAATGCGTTAAAAATAGCGTCCCCATGGTTGGCCGAAATCGATCTGTGTCTTTACTGCCTATCGCCAACACACCATCTTGCTGATCAATTTTTAAAGGTATTAAAGCCGCGGATTTAACGGCTTCCGCTTGTTCAGCAAATAACGCTTCTGCTTGCGCATGAGTTGGCAATCCACATTTTATTTTTTGCGAGTCAAGTAGGCGATTAAAGTGTTCTAGTTGAGCATCGCCCTTTTGCCAAACAACGTTACTAATGGGAAAGTTTGACTCAGTTTCGCCTTGAATTAAGCGAATGGAAAAGAAGTCGGCACTAAAACATTCTTTGAGCGTGTCATCTAATGTTGCAAAAACATCCTCAACACAACGTGCATCTAGCAATGCCGTTGTTAACTGCTGCATACGCCCAAATAACGCATCATTTTCACGTGCAATCGCTAGCAAACCGTCTAACTGATGTTGCAACTTAGCATTCTTTTCACGCAAGACAGCTAATTGCCGCATCGTTAGAGAAACGATCCCATCCCGCTTGTCAGCCACCTGTATATCATCCAACAACTCGGGGTATTGATTATAAAAATCAGGCGATTGAAGTAAATACTCGCGTACCTGCTTCGCCGTCAATCCGGTTGTTTCTAATGTCTGTTGCTCGCTCATATTTCAATCATACCATCAAAAACAAATGTTGCAGGCCCCGTCATCAGCACGGCTTGCCCTTCACCTTTCCAGTCAATGGTCAGCTCACCGCCTTTTAAGGTGACCGTTACCGGTGTCGTCAGCTTACCTAACTGAATACCAGCAACGGCGGCAGCGCAAGCACCGCTTCCACAGGCCAATGTTTCGCCAGCGCCGCGTTCGAATACACGCAACGACAAACTAGATTTTCCGGTTATTTCACTGAAACCAATATTGGCTCTTTCAGGAAAAACAGGATGACTTTCCATCGCCGCACCGACTTTTTCAACAGCCGCGGTATTGATATCATTCACTTGAATCACCGCGTGAGGATTACCCATCGACAGAGCAGAAAACTCAATATTATGATCATCTACCTTAACGGTATACTGTAATTGTTGCTGCTCAGCCGACAAGGGAATACTCGCCGGTTCCAAACGAGGAACACCCATATCCACCCTGACTTGATCAGTCTCATCGATGGTAAGCACAAGCTCACCTGCACCGGTTTCTACTCGAATTGAACGCTTATCGGTCAAGCCCTTTAGGGTTACAAATAACGCAAAGCAACGTGCGCCATTACCACATTGAGAGACCTCACTTCCGTCTGCATTGTAGATAACATATCGAAAATCCGCCGCCCCTGTGGCCCGCTGCACAAGGAGAAGCTGGTCAAACCCTACACCATAATGCCTATCAGCTAATGTTCTAATCGTCTCAGCAGATAAATCAATGGCTTGATTTATCGCATCAATAACAACGAAGTCATTACCGAGGCCGTGCATTTTACTAAAATGAATTAACAACCCACTTCCTCACTATCGCTAGGCAGTAATGATTCGTTTTGCCATAAACTCTCAACGCTTTGACGGGTACCAATTAGGTGTAGCTGTTCATCATCTACCATCACTTCTGCCACACTCGGCCTGGAGTTGTAATTTGAACTCATCGTAAAGCCATAAGCACCGGCAGAGCGCACAGCCAACAAATCACCTTCCTCAATGGCTAATACTCTATCTTTACCCAAGAAATCACCCGTTTCACACACTGGGCCGACGATGTCATAGCTATCTTCTTGTGCCGTTGAGTTTAAATCAACAGCAACAATATTTTGCCAGGCTTGGTACAAAGCAGGCCGCATCAAATCATTCATAGCGGCATCAACAATTGCAAATTGCTTATCTTCAGTTGGCTTTATGTATTCTACTTTGGTCACTAAAATACCTGCGTTGCCCGCAATCGCTCGGCCGGGTTCTAATAAGATTTCGTAGGGCGAATCAGCTAACTTTTCATACAAGGCTTTTACATAGTCTGCGGGCAAAGGCGGCTGCTCATCTCGATAGCAAATACCCAAACCGCCACCTAAGTCTAAGTGCTCAATAGTAATGCCAACAGTCTCTAGCCGCGCCAACAAGCTCAACACACGGTCAAGCGCGTCTACAAACGGTGTTGTTTCGGTCAGTTGAGAACCGATATGACAATCTAAGCCCACTACCTTTAAGTGGGCTAATTCGTTAGCTCGCTGATATTCAGAAAATGCCGTTTCAATCGCTAAGCCAAACTTGTTTTCTTTTAAGCCCGTTGAAATATAGGGGTGTGTTTGCGCATCTACATCAGGGTTGACGCGGATGGAAATATTAGCAATCACGCCCATATCACCGGCAATATCGTTGATTCTATCTAACTCTGTTGAGACCTCTACATTAAAACAACGAATACCTACCTCTAAGGCACGGCGAATTTCATCGCGACGTTTACCAACCCCTGAAAAAACAATTTTGTCGGCTTGGCCACCCGCTATCAAAACACGCTCAAGCTCACCCACCGAAACAATATCAAAGCCTGAACCCAAGCGTGCCAACACATTTAAAACAGCGATATTTGAATTCGCCTTAACCGCATAACAAATCAAGTGAGGACGACCTTCAAACGCCTCATCAAATGCTTTCCAGTGGCGTTCTAAAGTGGCTCTAGAATAAACGTAAGTGGGCGTTCCAAATTGCTCAACAATGCTGGCAACAGCAACATTTTCTGCACAAAGCTGATTATCGCGATATTGAAAATGATCCATTTACAAACCTACCTCTTGAGCGGCTTGTTGGCTAGGCATATATAACGGCCCTTTTTGCCCACAGCCGACAGATACAGCGATTAAGCCACACATTAGCACCACTTTTAATAAACGCGCCATTTTCGCATCCTTTTGTATTATTTCGATAGTCCGCAGTATAAACGTTTGGCATTTTTTGGCATACTCTAATCCTTTCCAGAAACCAACTGAATTAACCGCCATGCTAGCCACTCGACTTCCTTCTATTATATCCAATCCTAACACTCCTATTCGCTGTACCGTTATTTGGCTCCATGGCCTCGGCGCTAGTGGCAATGATTTTGCCCCTATCGTGCCTGAATTAGGTCTACAGGATGAATTAGGTATTCGCTTCGTTTTTCCTCATGCACCAATGACGGCAGTGACCATCAATGGTGGCGCCGTTATGCCTGCCTGGTATGACATTATTGAAATGGACTTAATGAAACGGGCTGACAGTTCCGGCATCATCGCCTCTAGCAAAACCATCACTGATATGATCAATGATGAAATTGCGACCGGTATCGACCCTTCAAAAATTGTTATCGCTGGGTTTTCTCAAGGTGGCGTCATTGCTTTTGATGCCGGCATTCGATTCCCTGAAACCCTTGCTGGTATTATGGCGCTTTCAACTTATATCCCAATGCGCGACACCTTACCCAATGCCGAACAAAGCGGTAATGGAGCCACACCTATCTTTTACGGACACGGCGACCACGACCCGGTTATACCCATCGAGCAAGCAGAAGCATCTAAACAATTTCTGGAAGAGTCTGGCTACTCGGTAAACTGGAATACTTACCCTATGGAACACTCGGTGTCCCCTAAAGAAATTCAGGATATTAAACATTGGTTAGCCAGCGTATTGGCTTAATAATGATCGTTAGTAAACACTTATTGGCACTCAAACCATTTTAAGATTTTCGCTAAAAGCCCCAACCGAGCTTGTGCCCCATGAACCTTCGTGATTTAAAGTATATCGTCGCTGTCGCACATACAAAAAGTTTTGTTAAAGCCGCCGAACAATGCTTTGTTAGCCAACCCACGCTAAGTATGCAAGTTAAAAAGCTTGAAGAATCGTTAGGGATAAAAATATTTGAGCGCAATAATAAACGCGTTTTAATTACCGACGTTGGCCAATCAATTATCGCAACGGCAAAACACATTCTTCAAGAGGTCGATCTAATTAAAGAGATCTCAACAAACGCACAAAACCCGTTAGCAGGTAATTTTAAATTAGGCGCATTCCCAACGCTTGCCTCTTATATTTTGCCTAGCTTAGTCCCTTTAATCAAAGAACAGCTGCCGCATATACGGCTCATTTTAGTCGAAGAAAAAACAAACACCCTCATCCAGCAACTTAAAAATGGCGAACTTGACGCTGCCTTATTAGCCGCACCCATTAAAGAAGATGGCTTAGTAACCGAGCGCTTATTTGACGATACGTTTAAGTTAGCCGTTTCATCCCAACATGATTTAGCCAAGCAAACCGCCATCACACCATCAGATTTAGCAGGCGAGCCGCTACTTTTGTTAGATGAGGGGCATTGCCTACGTGACCAATCTCTTCAATTTTGCCAACTTAACGATGTTAAGGAAGAACAAAATGTCCGAGCCACCAGCTTGGAAACCTTACGACAAATGGTTCGCGCAAATACTGGCATTACTTTTATACCAAACATCGCCATTCAAAAAAATGAGCACAATATTCGCTACATACCATTTATAGAGCCCCAACCACAGCGTACTATTTGTCTTGTCTGGCGGAAAACCAGCCCCAAGTCGGACTTATTGAGTCGAGTCAAAAAACTCATTCAAGCAGAAACCAATTAATAGACTCTATCTATTAATGCTATAAAAACAATCAATTTTACCAAACATATTTTATTGCTTATACTACTTCGATTCATAGCGAGAACTCGCGCCTAATCACCACAACACTGGAGAGAAAAATGACTAATACCGTACCTCAAGTAACGTTCAAAACACGCGTAAGAGACAGCAGCATAGAAGGCGATAACCCTTTTCGTTGGCAGGACCTTACAACAGCCGATATATTCAAAGGCAAAAAAATAGCTTTATTCGCTTTACCCGGCGCCTTTACACCCACCTGCTCAAGCACTCATTTACCTGGGTTTGAAGCAAAGTATCAAGAACTTAAAGACCTTGGTATTGATGAGGTGTATTGCTTAAGCGTAAACGACACTTTTACGATGTTCCAGTGGAGCCAAAACCTTGGCATCAACAATGTAAAAATGCTACCCGATGGTAATGGCGAATTCTCACGCTTAATGGGTATGCTTGTTAAAAAAGACAACCTAGGGTTTGGCGACCGCTCTTGGCGCTACTCTATGATCGTTGAAGATGAAGCGATTACCGCTCTATTCAGTGAACCAGGAAAAATGGATAACTGTCCTGACGACCCGTTCACCTGCAGCGATGTTGACACGTTGCTGAATCACCTTAAAAAGGCATAGCAAACATTTGTTACCCCTAACCTCCAAGGGCCTAGGCCCTTGGAGGTTAGGGTTTGCTCAACCAAAAATCGCCCACGAAGAAGATTAAATATTGAGCCTTTCTTCAATGCGCTGTTTGTAATTTAAATAATGAATGGTTTGTAATTGCGCATAACTTGATGCGCCCAATTCTTCATACGGCACGTCAATATCAGTGAGATAAACCGAGTAGCTGGCTGATGACTTTCTTTGTTGTCGAATAAAGGCGGACACCTCACCATACAAGTCATCGCCATAATCTAAGCTTGAAAAAAGCTGATCATTACAATAAATATGCACCTGCTTTGTCTGTTCATCATAAACCACACGAACATCCAACCTCTTAGCTGACTTTCTCTCAGCTACAGACACTTTCTCTAACCCCCAGTGTTGCCTGACCTTTTCAGCTTTGTAACACTCAATGTCTAAATCAAAAGTTACATTATTTTGCTCATACGCTATTAACCCGCGCCGATAAAAAACATTCCCTATCAACTCTTTGTACGTTTGCAATAACGAGCTCTCATTAATAAAGCCCTGCTCTTTAAAAAACAACGAGCCTTTTTCATCCAGAATATAAATGTGTGCTTTAGTATCAGATACACAAACATAATACAGTTGAACATGACCCGGCTTATGGCGCCCATAAATGACTGGTAACAAACCTTTTTGATCCACCCTACGATCAAAATATACTGGACTATAAACAGGCTGCGGCGCTGATAATGTCTTTATTAAATCCGCCTCAGCGACCTCAATAGCGGTCATTTTATGACCCTTTACTTGCATCACACAAAATGAACGAGCAAATTGAGTGATAAACCTAGGAGAACTGTCCTCGCTATAGTGTTTAAATACTGCAGCAGCCTCTGCAAAAAGCGCCTGCACTCGCTTCGCCACACTCAAGGCCCTCGGTGAATTATAACTGGCGCATATTAAGTTCGGTAACATCTGGCTAGCACCCAATGTATTGCGATCAAAAACCACACCCAAACACGCCATTAAACCGGCCACAGAGTCATATTTAACAACAACAATTTCATTCCATGAGTTGCGTAACATCATGTCAATACTATGAACTAAATTACGACGTTGAGAACCGAAACTAAGCGCGTCCGAACGCTCACTAGTTAGATTAATTCCTTTTTCGGTAAAATCACTCATCGAGTCTAAGCCTGAATTAATCACCAGCAAGACATCCGTCACCAATGGTGCATAACGATAAGCATCAAGGTTAGCAGGCGTCTCCGGCAAATTATTGAAAAAAGCCACCACCGCACTCAGCGTCTGCGTCACCTCGCGCGAGGTGATATGGCTTTCTCCCGGATCTAATGCAATCTTAGTTTTCTCACCTAACACCCCATAATCAACACTCCAGGCCAATAAGTTGATAAGACTATGTGCCTGACGAATAAAGCGCTCTTGGTGGTTACTATCTAACCGGCTAACAGACCAGCTTGTTTGCTCGTTTTTTACTTCATTTCGCTTTAAAACAACCCGCGTTTCTTGTTTAGTCTGGGTATTTTTAATCGTGGAACGCTCTAATTTACTGGGCCTTTTTTCAAACGCTGCATTCAACTTTCGACCTAGCAATACCAACTCTTCACTATCGCGCTTTGCCTTATCAATTCGTTCTTTGGCGAACCTGATCAACAAGCGATAACTATTATTCAATTCATTCGTTAAACGCTCTTTTTCCAACTGTACTTGAGAGATATCCCAACTCTCTTGCTTAACAGAGCGCTCAAGGTAATCGGGCAATGGCTGCCATTTGGCCAGCATCTCATTTAATACCCGCTGACGCCAATCATTTTTAGCGCCGCCACGAGTATGCTCGCTGACTTTACTGTAGAAACAATAACGCATCAAATTCAAACGCTCAGGTTCATTTCGTTTAATCAAATACTGCTCTAATACATCATGCAAAATGAGGTACGCATCTAATTTATTTACATCAGCCTCACCCGCATATACACGCTCCTTCATTAACAGCGCCGCCCAATGTGAGTGCGGGTACTGATCGACGTATGACTCCATTAACATCAACTTCAATAGCGATTTATACGGCGAATCAATCGCTTTATACAAGTGCCAAAATGATGCCCCTAAAAACTCCTCTGCTGGAATATTTTCAAGCCCACCAAAATCAATCACATCATTTTTATCAATAAAGCGTTGCTTCACTAAGTTATCGACAAACGCTTGGTAATTATTCTCCGCTGCAGGTGGCACTAACCACCAAACTGGGTAACGCCCAGCAACATATAAGGCCGTACGATAAAATTCTTCTAATAACAACTGGTGCTGCGTGCTACCGCTACTTTCAGACGATAAAGGTGTCGCCACTCCCTTTTTAAATTGCGCTGCATCCATCAAAAAAAAATGCACCTCCAAACCGAGCGTGGCCGCCCATGTCTCAATATCCGTTGCCTTTTCTTGCAAGAGTGCTAACTCTCTCGCTGCCAAGTTTGGTGCGTGACACAACCATAAGTCCATATCACTCCCTTTAACGTACGCAATACTACCAACGCTTCCCATCAAGAAAATAGATTCAATGCCGAAGGACCTATGTGCTCGCTTACTATAAACGAACCCTTTCCCTAACTCTTTGGCTTTATCAATAGATAACTTACTAGGGGTATAGCCTGCAATGCCGGCTGGCGCCTTACTGGAAACATAGCCCGGCAACACTGGGTGATTAACATGAAATAACAAGGGCAACAATTCTAAAAATATTTTCTGACGAGGCGTAACCGCATACAACGCTCGCTGCATTTTAAGCTTATGCAGGCTCAAAAAACGTTGTTTAACCAACCTCAAGCTTTTTTTACTAATCTGCCCGTCAATACCCACTAGCTCAATATTCTTTAAATGACCTTGCTCTAGTTTTTTTCTTGGAAACCCTACCATGCCTTAAATCATTGCTAAATCAATATCCTGGCGGATATTGTTTAGCATTTTTTTGGTCGTATCTCCTTTTGACCACTCCGTTAGCCCCGCCGAAAAAGAAACAGGTCGACCGTCGCCTTTAGAAAATAACGACAAATGTGGCTCTCCATTAAACTTCTTTAATAGCGCTGACGCTGATTGATAATCGGTCTCAGGCAAGATCACTAAAAAAGTATGTCGGTCCAACATACCAATTTGGTCAGCCCAACGTAACTGGTCTTTCAAAAAGAACGCAATTCGCTTAATACAACGAGAAAACAGTGCCTCATCCATATCGTCAGGAAAGGTGTAGCTGATTCTTAACAAAGACAGAGGGTTATCATAACGGCGACTGCGACTAATATGCCCACCAAGCATTTCGACGATAACATCGTTACTCATCATTCCCGTCACCACATCTTTCCGGTTTAAATCCGACAAGTCTTTTTGTAGCCGCCGACACTCATTACCAATGACAACCAAGTCAGTACACTCATGAAAAAAATAAATATCGTGCTCTGGAGTTTTTACGTGTTCGCGTTTTAGCCATATTTCATGACCAAGGGGGTTAACAATAAGAAATGGATTATCGGTTCCCAGTAATACGCCAGAAATCTGGTCTTCTTTTGAAACCAAGCTGCCAGCTAAATCACTTTCCGTGAAGCCCAGCAACGTTAAAAGATATGGGTTGGCCCATTGAGTTTGTTGATCACCTAGTAGCAATACACCAAAGTCAACGACCTCTAGCGCTTGCTGGCCCCAGCCTCCTGATAATGAATCAAACATTGTTTAGTAAGTAACTCTTCTAAATATTAACGTTACCCTAAGTATTGTTGATTTTACAAAAAATATTGGTTTTTTTTAGCTTATCTTGCCTTAGCTAAAAATGCTTTTGCATCCTTTACCGCCAAACGCACTTGATTAGGCGCAGTACCGCCAATATGATCACGCGCTGCCACTGAGCCTTCCAAGGTGAGCACACTAAACACATCATCAGAAATCTCTGCTGAAAAGCCTTGTAACTCCTCAAGTGATAACTCGGATAAATCACGACTCGTCTCGGTTCCTAAACGCACCGCTAAACCAACTACTTCGTGTGCATCTCTGAATGCAATACCCTTACCCACTAGATAGTCCGCTAGATCTGTTGCCGTAGAAAACCCCTGCTTTGCCGCTGTCAGCATCGATGCTTTCACCGGCTCAATATTAGGCACCATATCAGCAAAGGCACGTAATGAGCCCAACACGGTATCCACCGTATCAAACAACGGCTCCTTATCTTCCTGGTTATCCTTGTTGTACGCCAACGGTTGAGATTTCATAAGTGTTAACAATGACACTAAGTGACCATTAACTCGGCCTGTTTTACCCCGCACCAACTCAGGCACATCGGGATTTTTCTTCTGCGGCATAATCGATGACCCAGTACAAAACGCATCCGGCAAATGGATAAAGTTAAATTGCGCGCTTGTCCACAAGACTATTTCTTCAGAAAAACGTGATAGATGCGTCATCAATAACGCCGATGCGGCACAAAACTCAATTGCAAAATCACGGTCACTCACGCCATCAAGCGAGTTTGCTGAAGGTCTTGAGAAACCCAGCAACTCAGCCGTCATTATGCGGTCAATCGGGTAACTGGTACCTGCCAACGCAGCAGAGCCTAATGGCATAACATTAACACGCTTTGCACAATCGGCGAACCGCTCCGCATCGCGCTTTAGCATTTCAAACCACGCCATTAAATGATGCCCAAACGTCACCGGTTGGGCCACCTGCAAATGGGTAAACCCAGGCATAATGGTATCTGCATGTTGCTCTGCTAAGCCAACAAGGCCTTTTTGCAAACGAGCTAGTTCCGCTAAAACAAGTTCTAGCTGATCACGCAAAAATAGACGAATATCTGTCGCTACTTGATCATTACGTGAGCGCCCTGTGTGCAGCTTTTTACCCGCAACGCCAATGCGCTCGGTTAAGGCTGCTTCTATATTCATATGCACATCTTCAAGCTCAATCGACCAATTAAACTCACCGGCATTGATGCTTTCAAGAATATCGGCCAAACCGTCTGTGATCTGCACGCACTCTTGCTCGGTTAAGATACCCACATGGGTAAGCATTTTAGCGTGCGCTATAGAGCCTTGAATATCGTAAGGTGCTAGGCGTTGATCAAAGTTAACAGAGGCAGTAAATGCTTGCACAAAGGCGTCGGTGCTTTCAGTGAAGCGCCCACCCCACAGTTTATTTTGCTTATCTTGAGACATGTTTAACGAATAAATATTAAATTTCGCCTAGTATATCACTTAAGATTGGCTTAATTTGAGCGAATAGACAACGAGTTGACACGTTTATCATGGAGAAAGATTACCTAACTGACCCGTCCTATTTTTTACCGGATATGTGTCGCGCAAAAAACGTCTTGTATCTCACGCTCATTGCTCAGCTATTGGCCATCATCCTCGCGTTAAACACGAGTTTTATCTCTGGAGACTTTTGGAATGCGCTGAGTTTAAACGCTTTATTCATTTTATGGGTCGGCTTTACATGCGCCAGCATTTTTTGCGTCTTTAAACGTCAAATAAACCGCTATTCACCCAGCCATATCTGCGCCTTAATGTTTATCACCATCAACTTAACAACCTTCTTTATTACTTGGGTTATTTCGTCGTTGTTACCGCAATTAGACTTGTTTATGGCACCTAGCCAAAGCCATATGAGCATTTACATTAGAAATACCGGCATCAGCACTATTTTTAGCCTCATTTTGCTACGTTTTCTATACATTCAATTTCAATGGCGAAAACAATCAAAGGCTGAAGCAGATGCGCAACTTGATGCATTACAAGCTCGAATACGCCCACATTTTTTATTCAACAGTCTCAATACCATTGCTAGCTTAACTCGTCTCAACCCAACTCTTGCAGAAACACTCACCGAGGATTTATCCGAATTATTTAGAGCCAATATTCAGACACCTAAGCGCCTTGTGCCTTTTAAGCAAGAATTGACGCTCGTCCAACAATACTTACACATTGAGCAAACGCGGCTAGGCAAGCGCTTATCAATAGAAACAGACGTAACCGCTATTCCAGATAACGCCTTGATACCACCATTAAGCCTTCAGCCCATTATTGAAAATGCTGTATACCATGGCATTGAACCTTCTGAAAAAGGCGGCACATTAAATATTATAGGGAAAATGGATAAAAACATTATTACTCTCCTTGTCAGCAACCCCATTAACGATAGCCAAGCCGCTAATACCCGCTCTGGCAATAATATGGCCATCAACAATACTCGCCTACGGATGGCACAATGCTTTCCCGATCAAAGCAAGCTACTCGTCAGTTCAAGTGATGGAGAATTCCAAACACAACTCAAATTTCCTTACCAAACCAGCTTTTCATGAAAATCCTCATTGCAGATGACGAACCACTCGCCAGGCTTCGCTTACAACGACTCGTCGAAGACATCAGTTCAGAGTTTGTCGTTTATGCTACTGCGTGCAATGGGCAAGAAGCTGTAGATCAATGCATAGAACACCGCCCCGATCTCGCCCTGCTAGACATTCGTATGCCAACCATGGATGGCTTACAAGCAGCCAGCGAAATAACCAAAACTCAGCCAGCCACCCAAATTGTTTTTGTAACCGCTTATGATGAACATGCGCTTGAAGCATTTGACAAAAATGCTATCGATTACTTACTCAAACCCGTTAAGCAGGAAAGGCTACAACAAGCTATCGAGAAAGCTGCTCGCTTCAACACTCATGCTAACGCGACGGCAAAGCCAGCCAGTTCAGCAAAAACTCCTCGGCAACACCTTTGCTCTCAAACACACGCAGGATTAAAGCGACTTAATATTAGTGATATTTTGTTTTTCAAGGCGGACAATAAGTATGTCCTTGCAGCCACCAGCAACGACTCCATTTTATTAGAAGAGTCGCTTAAAACACTTAAAGAGGAATTTAATGAACACTTCTTCCGCATTCATAGAAACGCCCTCGTTAACATCAGTGCCATACAATCTATTTCAAAATCAAGTGATGGGCAATTCCACGTGCACTTAAAAGATAGCCATAAAACACTCGCTATTAGTCGACGGCAGCAAGCCGAATTAAACCGCCTTCTTCGACAGAAGTCTTGATACCTCGAAAACATCTCACCAGCGACTGTTATAATCCACAAAATTGACAACCCCTCATACTTCCATGCCGCTTATTAAAATTGCAACTCGTAAAAGCCCTTTAGCCCTTTGGCAGGCCGAACACGTCGCCAAACTATTGCGCGCCGCTCACCCCACTGTTGAGGTTGAGTTGGTAACAATGGTGACCCAAGGCGATAAAATTCTTGATACCCCGCTAGCAAAAATTGGCGGCAAAGGCCTTTTTGTTAAAGAGTTAGAACAAGGCATGCTCAATGGGGATGCTGATATTGCCGTACATTCCATGAAAGATGTGCCTGCACTATTACCCGATGGGCTTGAAATAGATGCTATTCTTTCTCGCGAAGACCCTCGCGATGCCTTTGTATCAAATAGCTATGCAAGCATCGAGGAGTTACCGCAAGGCGCAGTGGTAGGCACATCCAGCCTTAGACGCCAGTGCCAACTGCTAAATCAGCGGCCCGACTTACACATCAGGTCGCTACGAGGTAACGTTAACACTCGCTTACAAAAACTTGATGACGGTGATTACGATGCCATTATTCTTGCGGCGGCTGGACTTATCCGCCTCGGCTTCGAGTCTCGCATTAAAACCTCTATTCCGGTCAACACCATGCTTACTGCCATTGGCCAAGGCGCCATTGGCATCGAATGTCGCAAAGATGACCTGGCAACCAAAGCCTTAATAGCCTGCCTGAATGACCCAGAAACAGCTATTCGAGTACGCGCTGAGCGCGCCATGAACCTAACCCTTGAGGGCGGCTGCCAAGCGCCAATTGCAGGCCACGCCAGAATCAAAGGTAAGCTGTTGCGCTTGCACGGTTTAGTGGCCGAGCCCGATGGCAGCGTTATGATCACAGAACAACTAGAAGGGCCTATTGAAGAAGCGGAACAAATGGGCATCACTGTCGCCAATCGACTGTTAGCTGGCGGGGCCAAAGCGATTTTAGACAAGCTCTATCAGCATGATAACTGAAGAAAGAAGTGTTTTAGTAACTCGGCCTGCGCATCAAGCCGAGCATTTATGCTCGCTGTTAACTGCTCAAGGTTTTCAGCCAATCCGTTACCCAACCATTGAAATTCAAGCAGCTGGCAACACGTCTATTGCAAGGGCAACCTTACAACAGAGCCATCAGTACGATTACCTTATTTTCGTAAGCCCTAACGCGGTTGCACAAGCGGACCATTTACTTGATAACAAATGGTCAACACAGCAAGCGAATATTATTGCCATTGGGCCTAAAACAGCCGACAAACTAACTAAGACCGGCCTACAGCCTAGGATTGTTGCAACAACGCCTTTTAACTCAGAGAGTCTATTAGAGCAACTGCCTAGTTCTCTCAAACACAAAAAAGCCCTTATCATTAAAGGTGAGGGTGGTCGTACTTTACTAAGCGAGCAATTACAACAACGTGGCATGGTCGTCACCAGCGTAGATGCCTATCAACGTGCCTTACCTAGCAACAGCAACCAAATTGAGATCAAAACCCCTCAATACATCACTATCACCAGTCAACGCGCCCTAGATAACTTATTCTTATTATTACCAAAACAAACGCTTGAACTTAAAACACATGCCACCTTTGTCGTTTTAAGTCAGCGAATAGCTCATTATGCAGAAGGCTTGGGCTGCCAACATGTCGTTGCCAGTCAAGAAGCTAGCGATATAGGTTTGGTGTCTACTATCACTCACCCACCAAAACGATACAAATAACTCTAAAAGCATATCAGCGCGATAACGCCCGCTTTAGCCATAGCATCCCTTAATCCCGGGGAGGCTCACATCAATTAAAGCTAGCCAACCGTATTGATTCACTCAAGAAACCAGCAAACGCCAGGAACATCATTAATTGGACTTGCTTAACCCTTGTATTACTTTATTTATAAACTCAAGAGCTGATTCATACAGCTAACAGAGGTTAATATTAACGTTCATGTAATGCATTAGTCTCTACTTAACGTGATCAAAGAAATAGCGAGGCGGATTCATGTCGCCGCTAATCTCGAAGAGCTATATCGATTAAAATCGTCTAATTACTTCATAGCCATACAGTGATCTTTCTATTGGAAAGGCTAACTCAATCACACCTTAACTTTATGTTTTAAATTCAGCTACTAATACTTGAAGAGCAACGGCTAAGCGGTCTAAATCTCCACTAGCTTGGTCAGCATCACTGGCCCCTTCAGCCGTTTGACTCGCGATCTCATTAATGGAAACAACATTACGGTTAATCTCTTGAGAAACCCCTTCCTGCTCTTTAGCGGCACTAGAAATTTGATTATTCATCTCATGAATGCTCGACACTCCACTTATAATGCTCGTTAACGCTTCCCCTACTTTTAATGTTTGTTCAACACCATTTTGTGAAAACTCACGGCTCTCATCCATTAGTTTTACCGCTCTACTCGCCCCAACCTGTAATGACTCAATCATTTTTTGAATTTCTTCAGTAGCCCCCTGAGTACGACTTGCTAAAGTCCTGACCTCATCAGCTACGACAGCAAACCCTCGGCCATGCTCACCTGCACGCGCCGCTTCGATAGCCGCATTCAGTGCCAATAGGTTTGTTTGGTCGGCAACACCACGAATGACTTCCAACACTGTCCCTACTTGCTCGCTATCACCTTCAACTTTTTGTATGGCTGTTGATGCTCTACTAATACTTTCAGAAAGTGACTTAATTGTCTTTGTTGTAGAGCTTACCACTTCATGCCCTCTATCTGATTCAGCTCTAACTTCTGCTGCGCCATTAACCGCTTCATCAGCACTTTTGCTGACCTCTTGCACAGAGGCAATCATTCGACTCATTCCCGTAGCAAGCTGACCAGTTTGTGATTGCTGGTCCCGCATACCTTGAGTACTTCGCAGCGTTACAGCAGACATCTGCTCAGAAGCTATAGCTATTTGTGCGGATGAGCTATTAACTTGGGCGATACTCGCTTGAAATGTTTCTAACATATTATTGAACGCCTGGTTTGTCTCACCAATTTCATCTTGAGTTTTTATCGTCATTCGTAAAGTTAGATCATTATCATTAGCGGCTTTTGTCATCGTACCGGCTAGGTCACGAATCGGCCGCAAAATACCAATCGCAAGCCAAACTAATACGGCTATAACTAACATCACAAGAATAAAAGCAATGGCATCATTTATCAGCGTAAAAGTATCTAAGTCTTCCTCCTCAACCGCTCCATTCACTCTATTAGATACTTGCTTAAGCACTGCTTCAGTTTCATGGACTATAGAGCGCATTTCCCCCAAAACACCTTCTTCACTATTAAGCCCTTTAAGTTGAGAGTTAGTTACTAGCTCTTCAAAATCCTGTTGATACCCCCTCATGTGGGTCAATACTTTACCTTTGCTAGCTGGTGAGTGGCTACTTTCAGATAAATGCTGTGAAAATATAGCCATATTTTTGGTAAATTTCGTAAGATATTTCAGATCCAAACGTAGCATGAAATCTTTTTCATTACGGCGCAGCTGCAGCATATCTGCACGAAGCTGATCATCCCCTAATTTTTTGATGTCTGCTTCTGCTAAATGAACAGCCTGACGCAGTGAACCGTACAGACCATCTTTTGAATGAAGACCAATCTTTTCCTGTATTGCTACCAAGTCTAAAAAGCTACTTTTGTAGCTGACAAGCTCCTTTTTTAATTTGCCAATTTGCGCTATATCCAAATCAGCATATGCCACCGCATCTTCCAAAAAGGTTACCCTTTTTTCAAGAACCGCAAAGTTCTTTTTAAATTTTTCTTTATACTTCAGATCCTTACGCGCAAGAAAATCTTTTTCATTACGACGTTGCATCAGCATACCACTGCCCACTTCGCTAACCCCGTAACTTATTACATTAAACATTTGGAGTTTATGCGTTTTATATTGCTCTAAAGCCAACACTCCAAACACTGAAAGGCAGACTACAGTTCCAGCAAGAATAAACTTATTTTTAATTGTATTCATAAAAAATCCATATTTTTAAACACCTGGCTCAAGGATAGTAGAAAAACTCATTTTTTCGACTATTCTTATATTTAAACTAGTATATTTTCACACTGTGTATTGATTTTCTCTCAAAAATTAGGCTTCCTACCTCCCTCGCTTACTCTATTGCTCTCAACCTTTATCACTTCTTAAATCGTTTTCACGCAATCATCAACCAAATAAGACACAGCAAATCGACCACGCCCCCCGCTTCAAATATTAGATATCCTCACGTTTCCAAGGTGGAAATGGCAGGCAATCAGGGCTGGCACAAATCAAGCGTCGCCCCCCACTCTATCAGCAATAACCCAATAACAACGCCACTGTACCGAGCATAGCCACTACTTAGCTGCTACCCTTCATCTTCTTTTCTACCGACTTACCTTAAAATATTATAAGGCGCATATACGACATCAACGCTATACTAAGTCACCGTCCTAACTTTCTTCACCACAAATTAGGCTTATCGTTTTAACGCGGCCTAGTTTAAAACATACGGATATATGTCATGCAAGACACTGCAAAACAGGAAGCTTCCAGCAAAGATAACAGTACAACAAAGCCAGTTGCTAAGCAGCCTAAAAAACTGCTTGAGAAAAAATCGCCCAACACTAAAGCAGCTAAAAAATCAGGTGCTGGTATCGCTTGGCTGGCCATTATTTTAACCTTTTGCGCGCTGGGTGCCGGCTACGTTGCCTATCAACAGTTGAGACTACAGTTCAACCAGCTGGCCAATAATACCGAGTCGCTTAAACAACAGGCTACTAACTTATCAAACGAGATCAACTCTCAATCGACCCGTATTGACGCTGAGCTAGACAATGCTTCCAAACAATGGCTTGCACACCAACAATCCGCTGATGCCAGCATCACTTTGTTACAAAAACAAGTAGGCAAAAACAAACGTCAATGGCTGATCGCAGAAGCAGAATATTTAGTGAGTATCGCTAATACTCGCCTCCTATTAGCTGCAGACATCCCCACAGCCATCGTTGCCTTACAAAGTGCTGACCAACGACTAAAAGAGAATGGTGACCCGGTGACATTTGCCGTACGTCGTCAACTGGCTAAAGAAATTAATGTGCTAAAAAGCACCCAAAAAACCGATATTGTTGGCCTGTCATCGCAAATTCTAGCCTTAGAAGATGCGGTTTCTAACATGGGTATTTCAGCACCACACGCTGGGACGGCTCAAGCACCAGAGATCGGTAAGGGCGAACCGTCACCTATCCCAGGCAATATCCAAGAAACCCTTAATGATGCTTGGGAAAATTTCAGCAAATTAGTGGTAATTCGTCGCGATGATAAACCCATGGCTGCGCTAATGACCCCTGAACGCGTTGAGCTTATTAGAAAGAATTTAGCCCTTAAACTTGAATCCGCAAGGTTAGCTTTAATCAATCAGAACCAAACGCTTTATACAGCAAGCATCGCCATTTCTAAAAAATGGTTAGCTGATTATTTTGATGCTAGTGAACCTTCTGTAAAAGCGGCTATTGAGCAGCTCGACAGCCTCGAAAACACTAGCATTATATCTGAGCTGCCCTCCATCGCTCTGTCACTGAAAATGCTGCGTGAATTACCATTATTAGCGATTCCAGAAAGTAATGAGCCAACCCCGAGCACCAAGATGGAAAGCAACATTCGTACAGAGCCAGAAACCACTCCAACCCAGCAGATAGGCGGTGAGACAGCCCCTGCATCAGGAGCAAGCACGGCAGAACCGGCTCCGCAGGAGTTACTCGCAGCACCTGATGGTATAGCTGACACGTCTGACAACAAACCTACTGATCCTGGACTCTAGGCTACGACTATGAAACCAATTCTCCTTCTCATACTCACTCTTGTTATCGCCAGTGGGCTTGCTTACCAAGTTCATCAAGACCCTGGTTACGCTCTTTTAACCTATGGACAGGCCTCTATTGAAACATCGCTAGCAGTACTAATATTCCTTACCCTAGTTGCCTTTATCGGGTTTTATTTTATCCTTAGAACGATCCTACGAGTAAAATCCACACCCAAAATTATCGGCAAATGGAATGAAAAGCGTAAACAAAAAAGATCAACAAAAGAAATTAATAAAGGGCTTATAGACTCGGCTGAAGGTAATTGGCAGCGTTCAGAAAAGCTACTTGTTAAGCATGCAGAACAAAGCGACACACCGTTACTTAATTATCTCAGTGCCGCTCATGCTGCCCAATCACAGCAGGCATACAATCGCCGAGATGAATACCTATATAGAGCAGGAGAAGTTCTACCCGATCAACTTCATGCTATTCACTTAACTCGGGCTAAATTGCAATTAGCTGCCGGACAATTTGAACAGGCTCTAGCAAGCTTGCTACAACTTAAAACAGCCACTCCTAGCCATCCGATTGTATTAACCTTATTAATGAAAACTCATCAGCAGTTAAATGAATGGGAAGCGCTCTATTATCTACTGCCTGCTATAAAGAATAATCGAAAAATTCCCCAAGAAGAGTGGCAAGCAGTCGAAAAAAACACCTTAATTCAACTCTTCAAATACCCAAGCAGCAACACTCAACACGACATTAACGCAGTCTGGAACTCGCTTGATAAAAAACAGAAATCAAACCCTGACTATCTTACCCCCTATGTCTCGCACCTTATTCAAAAAAGTGATGATAAGCTCGCTGAAAAAATACTCCTAAAAGAGCTTAATACACAAACAAATGAGGCATTATTGAGTCTTTATATCCAACTCAATATTTCTTCAGATAAAAAGCTACAGCAGCTAGAAAAATGGCGAAATAAACAAACAAACAGCCCAGAGCTACTCAATACTCTTGCCCACCTTTGCTTAGAGCAACAGCAATGGGGCAAAGCAAAAAGTTATTTAGACGATAGCATCGCACTGCATCCAACTGGCCTTGCCTATCTTTTATTGGGGCAAACCTATGAGCAACTGGGCGAACCGAGCGAGCTTATCAATGCCAGTTACAAAACTGGGTTGGAGCTAAGCGTGAATAAAAAAGCTATTAACGCAGCAGCACCCACTGTTGCGCACACTTAATCAAGCTGCAAACTCGGCCAAAGCTCATCAATTTTTTGCTGGACTGACGCATCCATCACAATGGGTTGCCCCCATTCCCGTGTGGTTTCCCCTGGCCATTTATTGGTAGCATCTAAACCCATTTTGGAACCTAAACCTGATATGGGCGAGGCGAAATCCAAGTAATCAATCGGCGTATTGTCTATTAACGTGGTGTCTCGAGAAGGGTCTACTCGAGTGGTCATCGCCCAAATAACCGATGTCCAATCTCGTATATCGACATCATCATCTGTTACCAGCACAAATTTTGTGTACATAAATTGCCTTAAGTACGACCAAACGCCAAACATAATACGTTTTGCATGCCCTGGGTATTGTTTTTTAATGCTGACGATAGCCATTCGATAAGAACAGCCTTCGGGCGGCAAATAGAAGTCTTGAATTTCAGGAAATTGTTTTTTTAAAATAGGCACGAACACTTCATTCAGCGACACACCCAAAATAGCCGGCTCATCGGGTGGTTTGCCGGTATACGTTGAATGATAAATAGGCGACTTGCGATGCGTTATTCTCTCAATCGTAAATACAGGGAAGCGTTCAACTTCATTGTAATAGCCGGTATGGTCACCAAAGGGCCCTTCCTCGGCCATTTCATCTGGGTATAAATAACCTTCCAAGATAATTTCCGCACTGGATGGCACTTGCAAATCATGCGTTACACAGTTAGATAGCTCTGTTTTAGAACCACGTAACAAACCGGCAAATGCGTACTCAGATAAAGGGTCAGGGACCGGTGTAACAGCCGCTAAAATAGTCGCAGGGTCTGCACCCAAGGCAACCGCTATTGGAAAAGGTTCGCCAGGGTGCTCCTCTTGCCATTGTTTATAATCTAAGGCACCGCCTCGGTGAGCCAACCAACGCATAATCACTTTATTACGCGCAATAACTTGCAAGCGATAAATGCCCAAGTTCTGGCGCTTTCCAGAGGGCCCTTTGCTAATCACCAGTGGCCAAGTGATCAACGGCCCTACATCGCCCGGCCAACACGTTTGAATGGGGAAGTCAGCCAAATTCACCGCATCTCCTTCAATAACCACCTGCTGGCACAGTGGTTTTTTAATCACCTTGGGTGCCATATTGAGCACTTGTTTATAAACCGGCAATTTATCCAGCGCGTCTCTCATGCCTTCTGGTGGCTCAGGCTGTTTCAAGGCCGCCAACACCTCACCCACCTCTGCCAGAGCTCCAACGCTAGTCTGCCCCATACCCAAGGCAACACGCTTTGGCGTTCCAAACAAATTGGCTAATACAGGCGTGTCGTAGCCTTTTGGGTTTTCAAATAAAATAGCGGGGCCCTGTTGGCGAATCACTCGATCACAAATCTCCGTCATTTCGAGATAAGGGTCCACTTCCTCCGTAATTCGCTTTAACTCGCCCAACGCTTCAAGTTTTAAGATAAAATCACGTAAGTCTTTATAATCCATTTTTCTTTACATTGTTATTTTTATAAGATTATAAAGTAACACCGATACAAACACTAAGATATGAAATACAACTCCACACTAGATACACAGGGCTTAAACTGCCCCCTGCCGTTACTTAGGCTAAAACAGCAGCTACAAAAGTCCAGCTCGGGCGAGGTGATTCAAATGATAGCAACCGATCCTGCAGCACACTTAGATGTCGGTGTTTTTATAGATAAATCGAATCACGAAATGCTTCTACATGAGCGCGAAAATGATCTCCAATACTTTTATATTAAAGTCTCGTAACAACTGACCTAAGCACCCCTCTAAGATAATGACGACAGGCAGATAAAGCGGATTTTTTTGTACTCTGGCTACCGGTCGCTCTCACACCATAAACAAGATAAGACGCTAGGCATTCCATTGTAATAGGAGAGATATATGCTGGTTTGCCTGCCATACTCCGTTTTTTAGGTATTGCAGCATAGTATTCCCAGCATCAACAAAAATTTTCAATAAAGTATCACCCGTTAAAGCCTAGGCAGTGTGATAGGTATTTCTTAAAGGCAACAATACATACAAAAATCCCATCGGTACTTTTATCTAAACCCTAAAGCCACCATGCCTTCTCAACTGGCGAGCAACTTCAACTCGCATACCAATTAGTAAAGCGCCCAGCAAAGTGAGCACTAAAACCAGTAACTTCGTAGCCCAAACGAGTAGGCTGGGCGCTTCCTCACCACTATTACTTTGCTTAGCAGGCGCTAGCGCATCATGCTGGTTAAGCAAACGCTCTAACTGTTGAATTTTATCGCGAGCCTTTGCTAGCTCCAGTGCTACTGTTTCTAAGCGTTGCGCTGCTTCTGGCTCTATCGTACTGAGCGGCTTTGAAGCTTGGCTCATACTCGCTAAGGCCTGCTCAGTACTACCTAGCTTTTCTTGAAGCTGTCGATATTTGCTTTGTAGTTCAAGCAGTCTTACTTTTGCAGGCTTATCTGACGACAAAAACCGCTTTTCAACCCAACCTTCCTGCCCATCCACTAGTTGAACCTTCACGAAACCGTTTTTTTCACTTATTAACTCAAGCGGCGTACCACTTGGAAGCAATTGAGTTGGCTCCTTTAGGCTATTGGGTTGAGCGTACAGACCGGCTAATAACTTATCGGTTATATGCGCGGAATACCCCCATGTTGGTAAAAGAACCCATAGCAGGAAGAAATACCTAAACACCTTATGCAGCGATACCCGAATGCCTTAGCAAAGCATCTATCGTTGGTTTTCGCCCTCTAAAGGCAGTAAAGAATTCAAGCGCATCATCACTGCCACCTTTTTCTAAAATATTATGCAAGAAAGAGCGACCCGTTTGCTCATCAAACACTCCGTTTTCCTCAAATAACGAAAAGGCATCGCTGGAGAGCACTTCAGCCCACTTATAACTGTAATACCCTGCCGCATAACCTCCGGCAAATATATGTGAAAATCCATTCGGAAAGCGATTAAAGTCAGGGGTTTTAACAACGCTTACTTCACGCCTTACTTCCTCTAAAATATCGTAAATTTGTGTACTTTTTGTTCCGTCACATTCCAAATGGACTCGGAAATCGAAAATCGAAAATTCAATTTGCCTCGCCATCTGCATACCCGATTGGAAATTCTTAGCCGCTAACATTTTTTCAAATATATCACTGGGTAATATCTCAGCCGTTTTATAGTGCCCAGAAATCAGCGGCATCACATCAGCTTGCCAGCACCAATTTTCCATAAATTGACTGGGCAGCTCAACCGCATCCCACTCCACCCCGTTTATGCCCGAGACACTCAAATAATCCACCTTCGTTAACATATGGTGCAACCCATGGCCAAACTCATGGAATAGCGTCTCCACCTCGCCATGCGTTAACAATGATGGGTCCTCCCCAATCGGCGGCGTGAAATTACACGTTAAGTAGGCAACAGGTATTTGTACGCCTTGTTCTTTCTTAAACCGCGCAACACAGTCATCCATCCAAGCGCCACCGCGTTTATGTGGCCGAGCAAATAGATCAATAAAAAAACCGCCTCTCAGCACGCCACTGTCATCGCTAATACTAAAAAACTGCACGTCCTTATGCCAAGTGTCTACGCCCTCTATTTCAGAGATTTTAAGGCCATACAATTTCTCAACCACCGTAAACATACCCTTCAATACCCGATTAACGGGGAAGTAAGGCTTTACTTCTTCTTGAGAAAACTGATAGCGCTTTTCGCGTAGTTTTTCTGAATAATAAGCAGTATCCCAAGACTCTAGATCTCCTATGTGCCCTTTCTCATGCGCAAACTCGCACAAGGCAGCAAAATCTTTTTTCGCCATCGGCAAAGAACGCTCAGCTAATTGATGTAAAAACTCTAAAACATCTTTTGGCTGCTCTGCCATTTTGGTTGCTAACGATAAATGAGCGTAGCTTTCAAAACCAAGAAGCTGCGCTTTTTCATGTCGCAAGCCAACAATATCGTTCATTATTTGCGTATTGTCCCAACGCTGTTCACTGCCTTGGTCAGATGCTCGGGTAACAAACGCGTGATGTATCTCATAGCGTAAATCGCGATTATCCGCATAGGTCATAATCGCCATGTAACACGGAAATTCCAAGGTTAACATCCAGCCATTTTTTTCTTTTTGCTCGGCTGTTTGACGTAATAGGTCCACCGCAGATTCTGGCAAGCCAGACAACTGACTTTTATCTGTCAGCAATTTACTCCAAGCGTTAGTCGCATCCATTAAGTTTTCTTCAAACTGATTAGTTAAGGATGACAAGCTTTGTGATATTTCCATATAGCGTTGTTTTTTATCCTCTGACAGTGCCACACCAGATAACTCAAAGTCACGCAACGCATTATCAATAATTTTCTGCTGCGGCCTTTCTAACTGTTCAAATTCTGCGCTCTCTTTAATAGAGCTGTACGCTAAATACAATTTTTTATTTTGACCTATTGCCGTTGAATATTCACTTAGCTTTGGCAAACAATTTGAGTACGCTGTCCGCCATTCATCGTTATTAATGACCGAATTTAGATGACTAATAGGCGACCAGACGCGGCTCAAGTGGTCATCCATCAATTCAATAGGGTGTACTAAATTGTCCCAACTATAGGCTGATGTCCGATCCAGCAAAGAAGCTATTGCTATCTTATTTTTTTCTAAAATATCATCAATCGCCGGTTCAATATCTGCGGCTTTAATATCAGAAAAGTGGGGTAATTCAAATTTTTCTAGTAGCGGGTTCATCACGTTTTTATGCATGTTAAAAGTTAGCTATCTTCGCATGCTTCGAGCCAGCATCCAAGTAACTCTAGTTTAAAGCATATCCTTTATTCGGTATGACAAATCGTCACCTTCTAAATGCCTAAAGCAGGCTAAAAACCGGCCACTCTGTCGATAAAGGCGTTCTTTGATCTAAACCAACGTTATTACCTCGGCTTCAGGTAATTCAAACCACCCTTCCTAATTAAGCCAGTCGAGTGCGATTTTCCTCGTTAAGCCATCAATTAGAAAAATGGTTAGTCCCTCATCACAGGTGAGGCTACCAAGCACGAACATTAAGCATCCACACTGCTAACGCGCCCGCTACAAAAAATAAAAACAATGCTGCCCACGATTTATATTGAAAACTCGCCGTAAGCGCTGCTTCATTTTTTGTTGAAATTAAAAATGGTTTACGACTATCCGTTGGTTTCTCAATTAAGTTATCTATCCGTGCTGCGCTTTGTTTGATAGGTTCTTCCGCTAATTGCTTTTTTGCAATTAAAACGGCACTTTCCCACTCTGCTGAATCAATCTGCCCATCTCTATTTTCATCAAACCGATTCAATAGCATCTGCGAATTACTTTTCCATTGCCTCAAAATAGCCGCTAGGGACTCATTTTGTGTTGGTAACGCCATTTCCCTGAATGATTTAAAATCACCCAGAACATATAAATCATCACCCTCATGAATACGCTTTTCGCTATAACGGTAACGTTTACCAATCGCAAACGATCTGGAACTAAAGCCTCTCGGGCCTGCGCTTGGAAAAGGTGAACTACCGTACCAAGTATCAGAGGCTGAATGAATCACTTCCGCATCATCTGGGTCAACGATCGCCTTACCCGTTCTGCCGTGTAAAGAAAACACACCGTCACTCACACCACTTTCAAAAAGACGCCAGTTGGTACGACTACGCCCACGAACATAGTGCGATTGTTTCTCTTCTACCTTATACCAATACCAAACACAGTTTCGTTTGGTCAGCGGCGCAATAATAGGCTCGCCTGGTAACAATTTGGCAATTCCTGCAAACTCATTATAGCCTTGAGATGCCGACCTGATAAGTGCCGTCGGTGTATCTTGCATAATGCGATACCGCCACAAATAACGAAAATAAAAATAAAGGCCAGCCAAAGAGACTAGGCAGGCACCGACAAAATAAACCCAAAACTCATCAGCGGGCAAGCGCTGAATGGCAGAGGTGAAACCATTCATTATTCAAATAACTTTTTAACGCTCACATCGGCAATCTCTGACTCTTCAAACTCTAGTAAATCAGAAGCCTTAAAGTTAAAGAATTTGGCAATCAACACATCCGGAAACTGTTCGATACGGACATTATTTAAGTTCACGCTTGCATTATAAAACTCACGTCGATCCGCAATACTGTTCTCTAGATGACTTATTCTGTTTTGCAGCTCGTTAAACGACTCATTTGCTTTTAGATCAGGGTACGCTTCTGCAACGGCAAATAGGTTCATAAGACCTTGGCGCATTTGAGTTTCAGCCTGCCCTAACGCCGCCACATCTGATTGGCCTAATGCGTTTGAAACACCCGAACGCGCTAGCATAACTTTCTCCAAAGTGCCTTGTTCATGCTTCATGTATTGCTTACACGTTTCAACCAACTTAGGTAGCTCATCATGCCGTTGCTTAAGCAACACATCAATGTTTGACCACGCTTTAGAGACGCTATGCTTCAAACTCACCAAACTGTTATATAGTGCTATTGCATAGCCCGCCAACACAACAATAACGGCCAAGGCAATAAATCCTGATACACTCATGTTTTTCTCCATTTAACAAATACTCGCTAAAGTATAGAACAGGAAACCGCACATGCATGTTAAATCTTTTGACTCTAAAATCCCCCAAACTGAAGACTCTACCTTCATTCATAATACAGCCGTTGTTATTGGCAACGTTGAGCTAGGCCACGATGTGTCTATTTGGCCATTAGCCGTTATTCGCGGAGACATCCATAGCATTAAAATTGGTGATCGTTCTAACATTCAAGACGGCAGCGTTTTACACGTCACCCACGCTAGCGACTTCAACCCTGGTGGCTATCCACTGTCCATCGGCACCGATGTGACCGTCGGTCATAATGTTACCCTGCATGGCTGCACGATTGGCAACCATTGCTTAATCGGCATGGGTGCTATTGTTATGGATGGCGCTATTGTGAGTGATAACGTCATGATTGGCGCAGGAAGCCTTGTTCCACCAGGAAAAGAACTCGAAAGCGGTTACTTGTATGTTGGCTCTCCCGTTAAAAAAGCGCGAGAAATTAACGATAAAGAAGCAGAATTTCTGGCCTACTCGCCACAGAACTATGTTCGATTGAAAAACAAATATCTTAGCGAAACAACCTAATGACTAAATTTCAACTAGACTCTATATCATCTCTTAAGTTATTTACTCAGTATTTACAATGCCTCAATTTTCTTTTGCTCGACAAGCCATACTGAAAAGCTCTTTAGAACTCCACGCTTACGAGTTTTTATATCGCCCCACTCAGGACGGAACGCATAAATCACACTCAATTACAGCGGAGGTTATTGCCTCTTCCACTTTAGATTTAGGCTTAAAAAAAGCAGCAAACAACCACTTTATTTTTCTCAACATGGCGTATGAGGACTTATTTAATCCGCTTATTGAAGCTCTACCTGCTGAGCAAGTTATCTTAGAATTATTAGAAGATATTCAGCCTGATGCTAAGCTTGTAAAAAGAGCTCAAGAGCTTTCAAAAAAAGGTTTTTCTTTCGCTCTTGATGATTTCGTTTACACACCAGACTGGGACCCACTCATAGCATTAGCCTCGATTATAAAGTTTGACCTAACCGTTACCTCTATTGATGAAAATAAAGCCTTGATAGAAAAACTTCAGCCATGCCAAATTCAATTTTTAGCTGAAAAAGTTGAGACCCACGAAGAGTTCAAGGCTTATAAGGAAATTGGCTGCGAGCTATTTCAGGGGTATTTTTTTTGCAAGCCTGAGTTAGTGCAAGGAAAAGCGGTCAGCGCCAGCACATTGGCTATCACCAAGCTCCTAGCTGACGTTAATCAAGCAGACATATCAGTGACCGAGCTTGCAAGCACTGTTGAAAGGGACCCGAACCTCACACATATGCTTTTAAAATATTTAAACTCTGCTAATTTTTCGTTTAGAAACCCTATTGAGCAAATTAAGCAAGCAATTGTTATTCTCGGTATCAATGAAACTAAGAAATGGGTGACGTTAATCAGCTTACGCAGCATTCCTTCTAAACCCATTGAACTGATAAGGCATGCCTTAGTACGTGCCAAATTAGCTGAACTCATTGCTGTACAGACTGCAAAAGAAAACCCAAGCAGTTTTTTCCTAATGGGGCTTCTCTCCACAATAGATGCTTTGTTAGATATCTCGATGCAAGAGACTCTAAAGCTTATGCCGTTGAAAAACGACATTACAGGGGCTCTCTTGGAGTACAAAGGCGACATGGGCGAGATATTAAACCTTATTATTGAACACGAAAAACAGCTGAGTTGGCCTAATGCACATGACCATACAGACAACTATATAACCGCTTGCCAATGGGCTGATGAGGTTACAACAGTCATGTAAACCCACAGCAATTCTGCTGTACTCGTTGTTCTATTTTAAGTTTTCCAGCACCTGAGTTGTATCAGGCATCACTCCACGCCAAAGCTTAAACGCATGTGCTGCTTGTTCAACCAACATACCTCTTCCATCAACAGACAAGTGGGCCCCTTCACGCAAACCCCAGCGCACAAATGCTGTTGGTTGCTCACTATAAGCCAAGTCATAACACACCCCATCAGCTGCCAATAACCCTGAATTGATAGCGGGCAAAGCATTACTTAAACTAGCCGATGTGGCATTAATAATTAAATCAAATTGATAACCGGTTAATTTCTCATAACTGGTTGGGGTGATTCGCCCAAACGAGGCAAATAATGTTTCCATTGCCTCAGCTTTTGAGACTGTTCTGTTTGCTAAAAAAAGCGCTGAAGGATTCGCGCCCAATAACGGGCCGAGAATTCCTCGCGCTGCACCGCCGGCGCCCAACACCAATACTCTTTTACCTGCCAGCGATAAACCAAGGTTAACGCATAAATCCGTTAACAAACCAACCCCATCGGTGTTATCTCCTAACAGCGTTCCGTCATCCATCAATTTTATGGTATTAACCGCACCACTAAATTGAGCTCGCTCTGTTAATTGGGCCACTTTTTCAAATGCCAATTCTTTCAATGGAACCGTACAATTCACCCCTTTACCGCCCGCATGAAAAAAATCATCCAAGGTCGCATTGAATGCCTCAGGCTTTACCTCTATCGCCTCATAACTTAAGGCTTGCTTAGTTTGTTTAGCAAATTGCTGATGTATTATCGGTGATTTACTATGCCCAATCGGGTAGCCCAATACTGCGTACCGGTCCATTATTCTCTACCCTCTTTAAGCCAGTACGCCACCTGTTTTGCAAAGTATGTCAGCACACCATTCGCTCCCCCCCTTTTAAACGCCAATAATGACTCTAGCACTGCTTTTTTTTCATCTAACCAACCATTTTGTGACGCTGCTTTCAACATCGCATATTCACCACTGACTTGATATGCAAACACGGGTATTTGAAACTCATCACTCACTCGTCTAATAATATCCAAGTAAGGCATACCTGGTTTCACCATTACCATATCCGCACCTTCTTCAATATCTAAGCCAACTTCTATTAGCGCTTCATCCGTATTAGCACAGTCCATTTGATAACTGTCCTTATTTCCTGCACCTAATTGAGCCGCAGAGCCAACTGCATCTCTAAAGGGTCCATAAAAACTAGATGCATATTTAGCTGAATAGGCCAAAATTTTAGTATTCGTATAACCTGCTACCTCTAGCGCATCACGAATGGCTCCTACACGACCATCCATCATGTCCGATGGCGCAACAATATCTGCCCCAGCTTCAGCATGAGATAACGCTTGCTTCACCAACACCTCAACCGTCTCATCGTTTAAAACATAGCCCTTATCATCAATGAGCCCATCTTGACCATGCGTTGTGAAAGGGTCTAACGCCACATCAGTAATAACGCCTAATTCAGGCAGTGCTGCTTTCAGTGCACGAACTGCTCTTTGAGCTAAACCTTGTGCGTTCCAAGCCTCTTCAGCTAATTCGGTTTTTGCGCCCGCCAAGGTCACTGGAAAAAGCGCAAGCGCCGGTATACCTAGATCATAAATCTCTTTCGCTTCTTTCAGCAATAAATCAATACTCAAACGCTCAACACCCGGCATTGAATCAATGGCTTGACGCTGGTTCTGTCCATCAATAACAAAAACAGGGTAAATCAGGTCATCGACCGTCAATCTCGTTTCACGCATTAAGCGACGACTAAAATCACTCGCGCGCATACGACGCTGCCTAGTGGCAAGAACTGCATTAGTTTTATCGGTTTTCATTTTTTCTACCCTATCAAGCTATCCTTATTAGCCCCCAGTTTAACGAGTTAATGGATAACTTACCCTAGAAATATCAATTTGAACGTCCTCTTCTTCAAAGAGTCTCCTTTTGACAGCTAATTCAATCTCCGCACCCACTTTATTAGTTATCGGTTTATCAGCTATGTCTGCCGTTTTTCTAGCACTTGTATGTATGAAAGCATCGGAGCATGCGCTTTCAAGTTACTTTACAAAGAACGTAAACAGCGTGATTTTTATATTATTTTTGACGCTATTTTTTGCTAAAATACCTCGCACAACTATGAAAAACAGAACGTACTATTATCTAACTCGATAACATTGCTATGAAATAAAGTGACCTATTCGAAGGTCTATTTAATGAGTATCGACAAAAATAAAAAGAGTATCCCTTATGAATAAATTAAACGCTTTTTTACGCATTGGACTATCAGTGCTGTTCATCAGCTTAGCGTCAGTTGCAAGTGCTAAGGATTTGAATGCTCCACAAAAAGTCATTCAAGATACATCCGAGCTGCTCTACAGCATTATTAAAAATGACAAAGAAAAACTGGATGATCGTGACTATATTTTTCAGCTGGTTAATGAAGTTCTAGAACCTCGCGTTGATTTAGAAAAAATCTCTAGACTTGTTTTAGGTAAATATTGGCGAAATGCCAGCGATGAACAAAAGACTCTGTTTCAAAAAGAGTTCAAAAACTTATTTGTAAACACTTACGCCACCGCTTTTAATGAGTTCGAAGAATGGACAGTGCACTTTTTACCGATGACACTTGACCCAACAAAAAAGAGACTCATTGTTAAAACTGAAATCATTCAACCCTCACGTCCGCCTGTTGCTGTTAACTACCGCATGGCAGTCAATAAAGAGGGAGAGTGGAAAGCCTATGATGTCATCATTGAAGGCATCAGCATGGTCACCAATTACAAAGCTAGCTTTGCAACAACTATCAAAAAAGCGGGCGGCCTCGATAAGGTTATTCAGCAGTTAGCAGAAAAAAACAAACAATCTGAAGAGACTTCTAGTCAACTTGCTCATGATGAGGCGAGCAGCGAGTCTTAAAACGACCTGCTAATCAAGCCATTCTCTAGGCTGTAAATAGACATCATACAACTCACTTTCGGCTGAGCCCGGCTCTGGGCTCCAGTTATAACGCCAGCTCACCATTGGTGGTAACGACATTAAAATAGATTCCGTACGTCCGCCTGTTTGCAACCCAAAAAGCGTTCCCCTATCGTGAACGAGGTTAAACTCAACGTAACGGCCTCTTCTATATAACTGAAAATCCCTTTCTCTATCGGTATACGAACTTTTTTTTCGGCGTTCAACAATCGGAGCATAGGCAGGAATATAATGATCCCCCACACTTTGCATCAACTGAAAACAATGCTCAAAGCCGCCTTCATTTAAATCATCAAAGAACAGCCCGCCAACGCCTCGAGGTTCATTGCGATGCTTTAAAAAGAAATACTCATCACACCACTTTTTATAGTTTGGGTAAACTGACTCACCAAATGGCTGGCAAGCCTTACGAGCTTGTTGATGCCAGTGCACGACGTCCTCTTTAAAGCCATAATAAGGCGTTAAATCAAAGCCGCCACCAAACCACCAAATCGGTTCTTCCCCTTCTTTTTCTGCAATAAAAAACCGCACATTTGCATGTGATGTCGGTACATAGGGGTTACGTGGGTGAATAACTAATGAAACACCCATTGCTTCAAAGTTACGCCCTGCTAAGTTAGGTCGATGTTGCGTTGCTGATGCCGGCATAGCACTCCCGCGCACATGCGAGAAACTTACCCCTGCTTGCTCAAACACCTCGCCATTTTCAAGTACTCGTGTACGACCACCACCCGTATTACTTCCTCTATCCCAGAGGTCTTCTCTAAATGTACCATCTTCTTCAAGACCTTCAATACTAGCGCAAATTGTATCTTGCAATGCCAATAGGTAATCTTTAACAAGTTGGGTATTGGGTGCTGACATCAATAAAATCTCTTTACTCAACGTAGTTGTTTATTTAAAAACGGGTCTATAATTCGACTAGGTGCTTTAGCACCTCCTACATTCCCAGCCAGCGTATAAACACCTTTAGCAGAGAACCTTAAGCGCGTTTCATACGCCGTTCTCATAGGCTCACAACCCGATATATTCGCACTGGTAGAGACAACAGGCATACCCGCTAACTCACATAGCTCTTTAGCTAACGCATGTTGCGTTAGTCGAATTGCGATTGTTTTATGTCCGCCTGTCAGCCACTCTGGCACCCACTCTTGAACCGGCAGCAACCAAGTCGTCGGCTCTTGAACTTGAGCATAAATGCTTGAAATAACAGCCTTAGGCAACGGCTTGATATAGGTTGTTACTTGTGAAAAGTCTGACGCAATAAGAATTAGCCCTTTACTTTTAGACCTGCCTTTTAACGCCAGCAACCGAAAGACTGCACCCCTATTCAAAGGGTCGCAACCTAGCCCAAACACAGCTTCAGTTGGATACGCGACCACGCCACCCTCATGAAGCTGTTCAATAAAACGCCTTTTCTGCCAATTTGATGGCATCAAGCGCTATCCGTTTTGGAGAGACGCTTGAAGCTCTTCGTTTTTCTTAATAACCGCCTCACCCGCTGCTTTTCTATCAGCTCGCACACGTTCTGCAATATCAGCATCAACCAACGCTAAAATTTGCGCCGCTAGATACGCCGCATTTTTTGCACCCGGCTTACCAATCGCAACACTAGCAACAGGCACACCACCTGGCATTTGCACGGTAGATAACAACGCATCGGCTCCTTGCAATGAGCCAGCATCAAGTGGCACACCAATCACTGGTTTAACAGTATTAGCGGCAACAGCGCCCGCTAAATGAGCCGCTAAGCCTGCAGCGGCAATAAAAACCGCACAACCTCTTGCATCGGCATCCGTCACATATGCATGTGTTTCTACTGGTGTTCTATGCGCTGAGCTTATTCTAACTTCGTATGGAATATCCAAATTCTTTAATACATCTAATGTACTCTGCATAACAGGGAAATCAGAATCTGACCCCATCAAAACGGCAACAAATAGTTTTTTATCTTGCATAATCATCTCTCTTTTATTCTGGTTTAGATATTTCTTCACAAGGTGTCACATAGGAACAATCTTGCTGCGGGCATACTTTCTCAGTACCCCGACGTTTGGTAGTTTTAATTGTCAAAATAGGCCACTGACAACTTGGGCACGACTCATTAATGGGTTCGTTCCACAATGCATATTTACATTTAGGGTAATTCGAACAGGAATAAAAAACTTTCCCTTTTCTAGATTTTCGCTCAAGAATAGTGCCTTTTTTACACTCTGGGCACACCACCTTAGTGTCTTTTGGCTTTTCTAACGGCTCCATATGCTTACAATCGGGATAAGCACTACACCCTATGAATTTACCATAGCGCCCCGTACGAATAATTAAATTCGACCCACACTTAGGGCAACTTCTTCCTTCGACAACTTCTGGTTCTGCTGAAGCCGCATCGTCGTTAAGGTTCCGCGTATAGCTACATTCAGGGTAATCTGTACAGCCAATAAAGCGACCATTTTTACCCAAACGGATAGACAGTTGCTTGCCACACTCTGGGCATTTCTCATCCATCGCTTCTTGCGTAACATCACTGCGTTGAACGCTGACTTCTTTATCATCAATTAAGGCTTTAAATGGTTGCCAAAAATCCCTCATCAGCGGCAGCCATTGTATTTCACCTCTTGAGACAGCATCTAAACCATCTTCTAACTTGGCGGTAAAATCATAATCAACATAATTAGTAAAATGCTGCGTTAAGAATTTATTAACAATCCGTCCAACATCTGTCGGATAGAAACGCTTGCTTTCAAGTTCAACATAATCACGATTTTGCAAGGTCGAAATAATAGACGCATACGTTGATGGGCGACCAATCCCATGCTCTTCAAGTGACTTAACTAAACTGGCTTCACCATAACGCGGTGGCGGCTCAGTAAAGTGTTGGTTAGCAATAATGTCTAACAAGTCAATTAGCGCACCCTCTTCTAAAGGCGGTAACATCTTTTCCTTGTTATCATCGTCTTCTTTACTATCGTCCTTGCCTTCAAGGTAGACTGACATAAAGCCTGGTTTATTCACCGTTGAGCCTGTTGCACGGAAAACATAGCCTTTACCACAGGTAAGGTCAGCACTCACCCCGTCAATAACCGCGTGAACCATTTGGCTAGCAACCACTCGCTTCCAGATCAATAAATAGAGCTTATATTGATCATTTGATAAAGAACCTCTAATGTCTTCTGGTATTCTTGCCGCGGAGCTTGGGCGAATCGCCTCATGCGCCTCTTGAGCGTTTTTCGATTTCGTTTTGTAAACAGGTGCATCTTTAGGTAAATTCTCTTTACCATAACGCGATTGAATCAATTGACGAATTTCGTCAACCGCCTCACTAGCCAAGTTCACCGAGTCGGTTCTCATATAAGTTATCAAACCAACCGATTCTGCGCCAATGGTTACCCCTTCATACAACTGCTGGGCTATTTGCATTGTCTTTTTAGTAGTAAAGCCTAGCTTTCTAGCTGCTTCCTGCTGAAGCGTTGAGGTTGTAAAGGGAGCCGCTGGATTACGTTTACGCTGTTTTTTTTGTAGCTTTTTAACCAACAACTTACTCGCGGCAACCGCAACAATGTCATCTTTAATTTTGTTTGCGCTCTCAGCGTTTTCTACGCTGAACTGGGTTAGCTTTTCACCATCAACATGCGTCAGCTTTGCTTTGAATGACTGCTCAGCCACCTTCGTCGCCGCTTCAATACTCCAATACTCACGGCTGTTGAACGCTTCTATTTCTAATTCACGCTCAACAATAAGCCTTAACGCTGGGCTTTGCACACGCCCCGCGGATAACCCACGCCTAATTTTCTTCCATAACAAGGGCGACAAATTAAAGCCCACCAAATAATCCAGCGCACGTCTCGCCTGCTGAGCATCCACCATATCCATGGATAGCTCACGTGGTTCTTGTATCGCTTTTTGAATGGATTTTTTTGTAATCTCGTGAAAAACCACCCGATGTACAGGCTTACCTTCCAGGAGTTTTTTTTCTTTTAATAACTCAGAAACATGCCATGAAATAGCCTCGCCCTCTCTATCTGGATCGGTTGCGAGATAGAGTTCATCGGCTTTTTTCATCGCCTTTGTAATCGCTTGTACATGGCGCTGATTCCTTTCCACCAAAGAATACTTCATGGCAAAATCATGATCCGGGTCAACCGCACCTTCTTTCGGCACTAAATCCCTAACGTGGCCGTACGAAGCAAGCACGGTAAAACCCTTGCCGAGGTACTTCTCAATCGTTTTGGCTTTCGCCGGTGATTCAACAATAACCAGAGCTGACATATACTTACCTAGTGAAGTTCAAAGGGGATATCGCCGTAAACCAGCTCTTCCATTTGTGAGTAGTGTCCTTCCATACCGGATTGACTAAAGAGCACCATGAGCGCTACCCATTTCACATGGTCTACTGTCAGCACTGCATCACCCAGCGCCATCGCTCTATCAATAATTAACTCGCGGCGCGTCATATCGATGATTCCAGCTTGTTCTAAAAATAACAAGAAACCTTGCGCATCAACGTCAAAACGCAAACGTTCTTCAGCAGAGTAAACCCTGGTGGAGCTTTGACCAATATAGTTTTCGACCACCGCAGATGGCTGAAGTGTCAATTCATCCATCCAATCAAAGGCTCTATCAACATAATTTTCTGTAAAACCGGCCTCTAATAGCTCCGTTTTTAACTTCCCTTGCTCAATGAGCTTTTCTTCGCCCACATCGATGTAATGCTCAAATAAATACACAAGTACTTCAAAAATAGTTTCTTTCATTTATTTCAATTTTATCTCTAATTATTCAGCGGAACACCGATAGAAAAGGCCTCCTGGAGCAGATGATACTAAACCTTGAAGCTCTAATACTAGTAACATAGACGAAATTTCTTCTGCTGTAAAATCAGTTTCTACTACCAGCTCATCAATTGAAGTGGGGTCAAATGCGATTTTTTCAAGTAAAACAGCATACTCATGCTCCACAGCTGGAGGACTTAACACGACCTCACCTTCCTCATTATTAACTTCGCTCGCTGCCACTTGAGATAGTTGCCCCAATTCTTCAAGCACATCATCAGCCGTTTCAATTAATTTAGCGCCCTGCTGAATCAAATAATGACAGCCCTTTGCCAGTGGGTTGTGAATCGACCCAGGTATAGCAAATACCTCACGGCCTTGCTCCATAGCATGTTTAGCGGTCACTAACGTTCCGCTCTTTATCGCCGCTTCAACCACCAACACACCTAGACTTAAGCCACTAATAATTCGATTTCGCCTTGGAAAATACCCCGGCTTTGGTTGCGTGCCTATTGGAAACTCCGACACAATTGCACCTATTTTAATAATCTCTTCAGCTAGTGGTTTATGGCTTGCAGGGTAAACCCTATCCAGCCCCGTAGCCGCTACCGCAATGGTTCTCCCACTCGCCGCCAGGGCGCCTTTATGGGCCGCTTGGTCAACCCCTAGCGCTAAGCCACTCGTTACGGTCAGACCAAAATTTGCAAAACTTTGTGCAAATGCTTGAGCTGTTTTAAGTGCCACCGGTGACGGATTCCTAGTCCCCACCATGGCAATCTGCAATGAGCTTAACAAGTTACGATCGCCACGAATAAATAAAACAGGAGGTGGATCAGGAATTTCTTTCAATAAAACCGGGTAATCTGCATCACACCAACACATCACATGGCAATCTTTACGTTCAAGCCACTTTAGATCTGGCTCTATTTCACTGTAATCAACTTGTTTTATTCGTTGAGCAACAACAGAGGATAGGCCAGCATTCTTTAGCTCTTGAGTTGACGCTGAAAAAACCTTCGACGGCTCAGAAAAAACCTCTAGTAACGACAAGTATGTCTTCGTGCCAACACCTTTAATACGCCATAAAGCCAGCCAAAAACGAATATCGGAAATAGAAAGGCCTGATGAAGACGCGTCTTCACCAGGCCCACTGAGATGACTCAAGACTATGGTGTACGAACTACATCATGTCGATGTATCACTCGCTTGCTCTCCATGATCAAAGCATAACTAACTCGCTCAAAAACACGGAATACCATAAGAACACCCGCTTTCTCATCAGGTAGGGTAACTTTTTTCCCACCCCCAGCAACAACATCTCTTACCGTTTCACCCGCGCGATCAATTTGCAGCACATGCCCCACTTCAACCCCATCTTGCAGACCTCGGTCAATCACCACCACATCGTATCTTGCCACCTTAGAGACACCGTCCACGACGCCGACAATTCGCCCTTTAATTTCACTTTCAGGTGCATGCGGGAAATAGTTTTGCATAATCGGCCCTTCAAGTGCTGGCAACAAACGATCCCCTTTACGCACCTCTCGAGTAGACTTAGATAGCATCACCGTGGCAGGATCCCCTTTGATAGTTACCGCAGATTCAGCAATATAAATTGATTCAAAACCTAATGATTCACCTGTTTCACCATCTAAGTACTCTTCACCTTGTCGCACAATGGTGTACCCATCATCAATACCGTCCAAAAAGGAACGGACATAGGCTTTATAGCCTGGGCTACCAAGAATATGCTCATCATCAAAGGCGACGATATAAGGTGCAGAGTCGTATTCTTCTTGCGTCATCACCCTTGGGTTATTTAAGAAAGGTGCAATCGCATCAATCGGTATTGCAGGAATAGCGTCATCTAAGCTGGATCGACGAATAGAGGGTGATAGTTTCCCGTCGCCTCTTTTTAGCGTTAACCTTGGCACACCATCGATGAAAGATAGTTCTATAATATCACCGGGGTAAATTAAATGCGGGTTTGCAATCTGCTCATTGGCTTGCCAAATATCTGGCCAACGCCAAGGTGTTTGTAAAAAACGTGCAGAAATATCCCAAAGCGTGTCACCTTTTACGACAACATAACGATCCGGATGAGATGGATTTAGCTTAATATCCTCCGCCAGCACACCCCAACTTAGTAACACACAAAACAGCAACACTAATAATTTTTTCATAGCCACGATCTTCCTTTTATTGGCAAACAAGAATACTCACAAGTCTAGCCTAAAATATTCACTATTCAAAGTTTAACCTAAATTCGTTAGAATTCACCCTAAACAATTGAGCACAAACGCACATTTCTCTCTTAAATCTTACAATTATGGCAAAATTAGAAATTCTTCACTTCCCAGATAAACGGCTTAGAACTAAAGCGGTTGATATAGTAACGATAGATGATGCATTACGTCTTTTTATCGACGATATGTATGCGACCATGTATGACGCACCAGGCATCGGGCTAGCCGCAACCCAAGTAAACTTCCATAAGCGCCTTATTGTGATTGATGTCTCGGAAGACAAAGACGACCCTTTATGCCTTATCAACCCTGTTATTACACATAAAGATGGCGTTGAAACCATGCAAGAGGGTTGCTTATCAGTTCCGGGTTTTTACGAAAATGTTGAAAGAGCCGAGCACATTACCGTTAAGGCTCTAAATCAACATGGCGAAGCCTTTGAGCTGACAACCGGTGGGCTTCTAGCCGTTTGCATCCAACACGAAATAGATCATTTAGATGGTAAACTATTCGTGGATTATCTATCGCCCTTGAAACGTAATCGGATCAGAAAAAAACTGATCAGAACGGATAAAGAGTTGGCTCAACAAGCCAAACAACCCACTTCTAGCCTTTAACGCCCATCATGAAAATTATTTTTGCCGGCACGCCTGATTTCTCGGTACCCACGCTTCAAGCACTGATAGCCAGTGAACATGAAGTTTGCGCTGTTTACACGCAACCGGACCGGCCTGCTGGCCGGGGGCGAAAAATTCAGTTCAGCCCTATCAAGCAATGCGCTTTATCGTCACAAATACCTATCGAACAGCCAGTTAATTTTAAATCACCTGAATCACTAGAGGCCTTAAACCATTATCAGGCAGACCTAATGATCGTTGTCGCCTACGGTATTATTTTGCCCGATAAGGTCTTAAATACACCTCGATTTGGCTGCATAAATATTCACGCATCCCTACTACCTCGCTGGCGTGGCGCCGCCCCTATTCAGCGTGCCATTTTAGCAGGCGATAAAGAAACCGGTGTCACCTTAATGCAGATGGATAAAGGCCTTGATACGGGTGATATGCTATCAAAAGTTCACTGCCCCATAGCAGCAGACGACACATCCAGCAGCCTACACGATAAGTTAGCAATATTAGGCGTCGACGCACTGCTTAACTTGCTACCCCACGTAACAAAAGGTGAGCTAAGCCCTAAAGCTCAATCAGACGCTGCGGTAACCTATGCCCACAAACTCACTAAGCAAGAAGCACTGATTGATTGGCAGCAAGCAGCGTCATCCGTCCAACGCGCCATCCAAGGCTACAACCCATGGCCAGTTGCACATACTCTGATCAACAATAAGCCCTTACGTATCTGGCAAGCACGCGCAACATCTGAACCCGCTAGCATCCCAGCCGGACAAATAAAGACTGACAAAAATAGATTATTGGTCGCCTGTAACGACTTTTTTCTCGACATCACCGAGTTACAACCCGCTAACAAACGTCGCATGTCCGCTAGTGATTACTTACCAGCGCATCAAGTGAACAACATCACACTAGGATAACCTCACTTTGAAAAATAAAGCCCCACGGTCTGCTCGAGAAACGGCTGTTGTCGTTATTTGTGACGTCCTTCAACATGGCCGATCACTCACCGATGCATTGAGCATTACTGAAGAACTAGAGGCTAGGGAGCGCGCATTTTGTCGCGAACTTTGTTACGGCACACTTCGCTGGCATGATCGATTAAACGGCATCCTCAAGCTGTTACTTAAAAAACCATTTAAGCCAAAAGATCTAGACATTACCGTGCTGGCTCTTATCGGGCTTTACCAAATTATTTACCTCAACACACCTGACCATGCCGCTGTTTCTGAAACCGTTACTTTATGCAGAAGTGGAAAAAAAAGCTGGGCAAAGGGTGTGCTCAATGGCGTATTACGAAATTTCTTACGCAATAGAGCATCGCTAGAAAGCTCTGTTGACGAAAGTTTCAATTTACGGACCTCTCACCCAAGCTGGCTAACACAAACATTAACTAAAAACTGGGGCCAACAAGCGGAGGACATCTTAAATGCCAACAATCAATACCCCCCAATGTCGATACGGGTTAATCAAAAGATAACATCGCGAAACACCTACCTCAAACAATTAGAAGCCAGCGGTATTAGCGCAACAGAAAACCCTTTCAACAGCACTGGCTTAACGCTGGAGCAGTCTGTTAATGTTGATCAACTACCCGATTTTTGGCAAGGCGCCTCCTCCGTTCAAGACAGTGCAGCCCAACTGGCCGCTGAGCTATTGGATATTAAAGGGGGCCAACGCATTTTAGATGTGTGCGCTGCGCCCGGTGGAAAAGCAGCACATATTCTTGAAACTGCACCCAGCGATGTATCTCTGCTAGCGATTGATATAGACGAAAACCGCAATCAACGCGTCATAGAAAACCTGCAACGACTCCATCTAAACGCCGAGGTAATGACAGTCGATGGACTAGAGCCGAATGAATGGTTTGATGGTAAACCGTTTGATCGTATTTTACTGGATGCTCCTTGCTCGGCCACTGGCGTGATTCGACGACACCCGGATATTAAATTACTGCGAAAGGCATCTGATATCCCTACCTTAGTGACACTGCAACATGATTTACTAAAGACCATTTGGCCTTTACTCAGTAAAAATGGTGTGCTTTTGTATGCAACCTGCTCTATATTGTCTTCAGAAAATAGCCAACAGATATCGACCTTTCTACGTGAACACGCTGATGCAAAAGAAATAAAAATAACGGCTGACTGGGGCCAACCTTGTGAACACGGCCAACAGATTTTGCCCGGGGACAATAATATGGATGGTTTTTACTACGCATGTTTAACAAAAATATAAAACAAACCCATTTTGATCGGCGCATGCTTCACTGTCTGATCGGCTTTGTTTTATTAACCACCCCTATCAGCAGCATCGCCGACGAACAGCCCACTATTGACATCAAGGCGGCCTCTTTATCTTTTCAGGATCAAACCTATCTACTAAAGGCACACATAAATTACCAGTTAAGTGATGATGCTATAAAAGCCTTACACAACGGCATTACCTTAACGTTCAACGTTGACTTATCTATTATCGAACCAAGAAAGTGGCTTTGGGATAAGCACCGCATGAGCCTCACACTACCGTTCCAAATCAAATACCATACGCTAGCTGAAACTTATCAAGTCTCGAATAAGACCAGTAATTTAGAACATAACTTCTCTAGTCTTTCAACGGCTCTCCATGCGCTGGGCATCTTGAGTGACATTCCGATACACGCACTGGGCGATAGTAACAATATAAGCGCAAATGTGTCGTTAAAAGCCTATCTGAATATTGAAGCCTTACCTCTCCCAATGAGACCCTTAGCCTACATAACCCCAGGCTGGTACTTACGTAGCAACACACTTCAATGGCCATTAGCTCAATAAAGAAAAAAACTTACTTTATACCCACGGGGGTAATACTCAGCTTGCTTTTCAGCCTATACCTGATGAGCCATGCAACAGAGTCGCACTCCCAGTTCAGCAATTTATTTTCTTTGTTGATTATCATCAATATCGCCGGAACATTATTTCTACTTGGCTTACTCATCTCAAACCTCCGTTGGCTTTGGCATCAGTTCAAAAAACAAGCCGTTGGCTCACGTATAACCGCTCGAATCATTTTACTTTTTTTTGCTATTTCCGTTATCCCAACGGGTATCGTTTTTTACTTTTCCAGCCAGCTTTTACATCAAAGTATTGACAGCTGGTTTGATGCAAAAATTGATAATGCGATGCAAAGCTCATTAACGCTAAGTCGTCGCTCATTAGACAATAGAACCCTTTCACTGATGAAAGAAACTCGTCAACTAGCGACTCAATTAGAAAATGAAACCGACATTTTTTTATCCTTAACGCTAGCCGCTCTACGCGCACAAACAGATGCCAGTGAGTTAACTGTTTTTTCAAAACAAGGGCAAATTATAGCCACCACTAACATTGACCCTGGCGTGCTAATTCCCAACACACCTGACAGTTCTACCCTATTATTAGCCAAGCAGAATCGTGAATTTATTGGCTTAGAACCAAACCAAGGCAAGGGTTTGCTTGTACGAACCATCGTTGAAATTAAAAACACCAACCCCAAACGCTATTTGCAAGCTATTTATACGATACCTGAAGACCTCAGTGAGCTAGCGGATTCGGTAGAAGATGCCTATACGGCCTATCAAGAATTCAATTATCTGCGCGACTCGTTAAAGTTCAGCTTTACCTTAACCCTTTCTTTAGCTCTTATCTTTAGCATATTAGCCGCTAGTTGGGCTGCGTTTGTTTTTGCCAAAGAACTCGTTGCGCCCATTCGTCAATTAGTCAAAGGAACACAAGACGTAGCTGGTGGAGATTACGAAAAAACACTAAAAAGCGACCGCCAAGATGAGCTTGGCTTTCTCATTAATTCATTTAACGCCATGATGTTACGCATTGCCAGCTCTCGAACAGAAGCCAACAATGCCCAACGGGACGCCGAGGATCAACACGCCTATTTAGAGACCATTTTGAGCCACCTTTCTAATGGTGTTTTGGGCTTTGACCTTTCATTAAGGCTAAAAATGACAAACCATGGTGCCGATCAAATTCTGGAGCACCCATTAACCGCCTGTATCGAGTTTTCACTTGAAGAAATTGCCGTCAAATGCCCTGAACTCGATTCATTCACAACACTATTAATTGAAAAATTTTCAGCAAAAAAGAAGCAGTGGCAACATGAATTTGTTTTTTCTATTAACCACCAAAAGAAAACCCTCTTGCTAAAGGGTACCCCTCTTTACGCCTCCGACAAGACATTTTCTGGCTATGTTTTAATTTTTGATGACGTCACACCCATTATCCAGTCACAAAGAAATGCCGCCTGGAGTGAAGTCGCTCAACGTCTGGCACATGAGATTAAAAACCCACTAACACCCATACAGCTCTCTGCTGAACGCCTACAAAGAAAGTTACACACACAACTTGATGATGACGCCAACAAAGTGCTAAAAAAATCGACCGACACGATTGTTCAGCAAGTGAGCGCAATGAAAAGCATGGTCAATGATTTTTCCAACTTTGCACGGCCACCACAATCGAAACCACAAGTTATCTCCATAAGCCAGTTGATTGACGACATCAGCACCTTGTATCAAGGCCAAATTCAGCATTTGACACTCAACGTTGATGACTATTTACCTAGCACATTTGCAGACCCTGTTCGATTGCGACAAGTACTCATTAACTTAATAAAAAATGCACAAGAAGCAGTTGCTGATATCAGTGGAGGTGAAATCAATATTTCCGCTCGACACCAAAAAGACCGTGATTCAATAGAGATTTGTATTGCTGATAATGGCCCAGGGGTAGATAATTCCGACATTGCACGCATTTTCGAACCGTATACAACCACCAAAGACAAAGGCACTGGGCTTGGGCTTGCAATCGTTAAAAAAATTATTGAGGAACATGGCGGCACCATCATTGTCAAACCGGTGCATCCCCAAGGTGCCAATTTCATTATTCAGCTACCCATCACAAACCCTTAATTAAACCCTTTCATTTACGGACACATTTTATGAACAAACCTCATATTCTTGTTATTGACGATGAACCAGACATTCGTAGTTTAATCTGTGACATTCTCGAAGATGAAAACTATGAGGTCTCCACTGCGGATAATGCAGCGATGGCTCAAAAGGCGCGCCATGAGTGCCGACATGATTTGATTTTACTGGATATTTGGATGCCTGATACTGACGGCATCAGCTTACTTAAAGAGTGGTCAATAACGGGTGACTTATCATGCCCTGTCATTATGATGTCCGGACACGGCACCGTTGAAACAGCCGTAGAAGCGACCCGCCTCGGTGCTTATGATTTTTTAGAAAAGCCATTATCAATAGCCAAGCTCTTACTCACCGTTGAGCACGCACTTGAAGCTGAAAAACTTAAGCAAGAAAACATCGGCCTTAAGCAATACTCAACTCACTTTCAGGAACCGTTAGGCAATAGCCAACAAATTCAACAAATTCTTGAGCAAGCACGTCGGTTAGGGCAGCACGATACACGCGTATTACTCACCGGCGAACCCGGCAGCGGAAAAGAAACATTAGCGCGCTATATTCACGAATACAGCACAAGAAAACAAGGGCCTTTCGTAGAACTTAATACAGGCATCATTACCTCCCACAACGTTTTAGAAGAATTTTTTGGCCGTGAGGAAGGCGACTCCATTCACTATGGTCTGCTCGAAAAAGCAAACCACGGCACTTTATTCATCGATGAAATTGGCGACATGGACAGTGAAGTTCAGCATCGCTTACTCAGTGCTTTAGAGTCGAAATCATTCCAACGCATTGGTGGCCACAAGGAAGTCAAAGCTGACGTTAGGATAATTGCCTCCACTCGGCAAGACCTTGAAGAGGCTGTTCAGCAAGGTCAGTTCAGACAAGACTTATACTATTTACTTAACGTAGCCTGCCTTCATTTACCTTCGTTAAGAAACAGAAAAGAAGATATTCCACTGCTCTTAGATTTTTACCTTCAGCATTATATAAAGCGAGAAAATTTACCTAAACGTAAATTTACCATTGCAGCGCAACAATTTTTAAGCGACCATACGTGGTTAGGGAATATACGCGAACTAAGGAATGTGGTTCAACGCCTATTAATACTAGGCATTGGGGACGAGATTGGCCTAACTGAAGTAAAAACAACACTCGGTGAACCGGCAAGATCCGTCATAACATCTAATGACATACCTATCTTTTATGATCTACCTCTTAAAGATGCTCGAGCACAATTTGAAAAAGCCTACCTTGACTATCACCTTAATCAACATAAAGGTAGCGTCACTAAGCTGGCGAAAACGGCTGGTATGGAAAGAACTCACCTTTACCGAAAGCTTCATGCCTTGGGTATCGAGTTTAGAGGAAAGCGTTAAAGCTACTGAGTTCGTTAATCCATGAGAATTGTTATTTTAGGCGCTGGCCGCGTAGGCTTTACGGTTGCCAGTAACCTATCCAGTGAAAATATCGACATTACCTTAATCGATAAAAGCCAAAGCGTGGTCGATGCTGCTTCTGAGCGCTTAGATGTTTCAGCCTTATGTGGAAACGTCTCTCACCCTGATGTGTTAGAAGCAGCCGGTATAAAAAGTGCTGATATCGTCATCGCCGCAACCGACAGCGACGAAACAAACATGATGGCTTGCCAAGTGGCTCATCATTTATTCAAGGTTCCACAAAAGATTGCACGAGTTAGAGCAAAAACCTTTTTGGATGTACAAGATCAGCTTTTCAATGCAAATGCGATCCCTATTGATATCATCATCAACCCTGAAAATGAGATCGTACAATTCATTAAAAACCTCATCTTACACCCTGGTTCACAACAAGTTTTATCCTTCGCTAACGGCGCACTTAGCCTAGTTGAAACTAAATGTAATCGAGACTGCGCACTCATTGGGAGATCACTGGCTGAGCTAACCCAGCAATTAACAGGGATCTACGCAAGAATAGCTCTCATCTATAGAAAAAACGAAATCATTATCCCGAGCTATGAAACCATAGTTGAAGAAGGTGACCGTGTTTTCTTTATCGCGCCCTCAGGTGACATTCAAGGGGTTCTCAGCCTATTATTCAACCAGGACAAAGCATACAAGCGATTAATTATCGCGGGCGGTGGGCGAATTGGTCTTGGTTTAGCAAAAGAACTTGAAAACACCCTTCAAGTTAAAATTATCACTAAAACACCGCAAAAAGCCTACCAGCTATCTGAGCAGCTAGACCATAGCATCGTACTCAGCGGTGACGCGACCGATGAAGCCTTTTTACTCGACGAAAACATTGATAGAACAGATGTGTTTTGCACACTGACCAGTGATGATGAAACAAATATTCTATGCTCTATGTTAGCGAAGAGTTTAGGCGCTAAAGTGGTAATGAGCCTAGTGGATAGAAATGCCTATATGAGCATGGTCGACAATGGCTCCATCGACAATGTTATTTACCCGCAACACACCACCATCGGGAAAATTTTATCGCAAGTTAGGCAAGGCAATATATCGGGGGTACATTCTTTATTACGCGGTAAAGCCGAAGCATTAGAAGTAATTATACAATCCAATTATAAAAATAGCCTAGTTGGAAAAACCATACGTGATATCAAGCTACCAAATGGTAGCCTAGTGATTGGTCTCGTTAGAAATAATACCGCTCTTCCCACAAGACAAGACCTTGTTATTAACGAGAGTGATCACCTTATTATTTTTATTTCCGACCGATCCCTAGTTCCTCAGGTAGAGTCCATTTTTCAGCCGGCAAAATCACTCCTTAGCCGACTTATTAAATAACCATGCATTACAACGTAATTCGGCGAATATCCGGCTTATTATTAGGCCTGTTTAGCATTACTATGCTACCCCCCATTATCGTTTCTTATATTTATAACGAGCAAAACCATCAGCCCTTTATTATTGGTTTTTTAACCATTTTTTTGACTGGCTTTATTCTTTGGTTAAGCGCTAAAAATGCAAAAGAAGACTTGCGGACACGCGACGGTTTCATTATTGCCGCTATCTTCTGGATCAGCTTAGGCTTATCAGGTGCCATCCCGCTTTACCTCTCAAGCATGCCGTCGTTATCGCTCACCGATGCCATTTTTGAATCCATCTCGGGCTTAACCACAACAGGTGCAACCGTGATAACTGGGCTAGATGAACTGCCCAAGTCAATCCTTTTTTATCGTCAACAACTTCAATGGTTTGGCGGCATGGGTATCGTAGTACTGGCAGTCGCCATTTTACCCATGCTAGGAATTGGCGGTATGCAATTATATAAAACCGAAACACCTGGCCCAGTTAAAGATGCTAAATTGACACCCCGTATTACTGAAACGGCCAAGGCCCTATGGGAGATATACCTTGGCTTAACCATCGCCTGCACACTAGCTTATTGGGCTGGAGGTATGACGTTCTTTGACGCCTTAACCCATAGCTTTAGTACTATTTCTATTGGTGGGTTTTCGACACACGACGCCAGTTTTGCCTTTTTTGACAGCTCTACCTTAAACTATATTTGCATTGTCTTTATGGTCATTGCCGGCATAAATTTTGCGCTACATTTTAAGGCCGCTAAATCTCTTAATGTAAAAACATATACCCAAAATAGTGAGCTTAAAACCTACCTATCCATCCTTACTGTACACACTCTGCTTATCTGCGCCGCCTTCTATTATTTAGGCTACTCTGACATTATTGAACAAACCCTTTTCCAGGTTGTTTCATTCGCTACCACAAGCGGCTTTACCTCAACCAATCACGCAAGTTGGCCTTTATTTATTCCTGTACTACTCATCTTTATGAGTTTTTATGGTGGCTGCGCTGGCTCCACTGCAGGCGGTATTAAGGTGATCCGTATCTTGATTATGCTTAAACAATTAGGTAAGGAAATTACCCACCTTATTCACCCGCATGCCGACATGCCCATAAAACTTGATCAGCATGTCGTTTCTCGCACAGTTATCAATGCCGTCTGGAGCTTCTTTTCTGCTTATATTTTATCATTTGGCATTCTCATGATACTCATGATGATGACAGGGCTTGATCAAGTGACGGCTTTTTCTGCGGTCGCAGCCACTCTTAATAATTTAGGCCCTGGGCTAGGTGATATTAGCAGTAGTTACCTCACTTTGCCCGACGCTAGTAAATGGATTGCTTGTTTTTCCATGCTACTCGGCCGCTTAGAAATATTTACCTTACTCGTCTTATTCAGCCCTGTTTTCTGGCGTGATTAATGTCGAACTTACAACAAAAATGGGATAACATTTATCGCAAACAAGCGCTGACAAGGCCCGATCCAGCTATCGCACTATCTCGCTACGCACACCTACTTCCCAAAAAAGGTAAAGCACTTGATCTTGCCTGCGGTCTCGGGGGAAATGCATTTTTTCTAGACGCAAAAGGAATCCAGGTCGATGCCTGGGATATCTCCCCTGTTGCGATCAACCATATTAATCATCATAAAAAGCCGTCCAGCACCCTCAAGGCATTAGCCATTGATCTTGATCGAGCAACCTTTCCAAAAGACCATTACGATGTAATCTGCATTTCACGCTTCTTAGACCGACAACTTAGTAGCCCTATTATTGATGCCATAAAGCCTGACGGCTTATTGTTTTATCAAACATTTACTCGCGAAAAAACATTACCTAACGGGCCGAGCAACCCTAAGTTTTTATTAAAAAAAGGAGAGCTCTTATCTTTGTTTTCTCCCTTATTACCGATTATTTATCACGAGGAGGGGAATCTTGGAGACATTCACAAAGGTATTCGTAACGAAGCCATTCTGATTGCCCAAAAACCCTCATGCTGAAACCATCTCACCCGACTAGAGATATCGTTGTATAATATATCGCTAACATTTATTTAAAGGACTCATTATGTCTATCATTCAATCCATCTCGCCGACTCAAGCACACGAGATTCTTAGCAGCAATTCACAAGCTGTATTGATTGATACACGTACATTTATTGAGTATTCTTTTGTCGGACACCCCATCGGCGCTGTGCATGTACCCTTGAAAAGACCCCCTAACTGGGAGGCTTTTCCAGACTTCGTTGAACAAGCCGAGAAATATATCCCTTCTAAATCAACACCTGTTATTTTAATGTGTAGAAGTGGCGCACGTTCAATGGATGCCGCTAAATCACTTGAACAAGCCGGTTTTAAAGCCCTATATAATATGGATGAAGGTTTTGAAGGCGACAAAGATAATAACAAGCACCGCGGAACATTAGGCGGCTGGCGCTTTCACAAGCTCCCTTGGGAACAAAGCTAACCTTAAATACAGACCCTTTATTAAACCAATATCCACCCAATCATAGGAACCCACTTTCGTGAAACAGAACCTTCGTAATATCGCCATCATTGCCCACGTTGACCACGGCAAAACTACTCTCGTTGACAAATTGCTCGAGCAATCCGGCACCTTAGACCGCAAAAGCAGCGGCACAGAACGCATCATGGATTCTAACGACCAAGAAAAAGAACGTGGCATTACTATTCTTGCAAAGAATACTGCGATCGAGTGGGAAGGCATTCATATCAACATTGTAGACACACCGGGACACGCCGATTTTGGTGGCGAAGTAGAACGTGTACTATCGATGGTTGATTGCGTTTTATTATTAGTTGATGCGGTTGATGGCCCTATGCCGCAAACTCGGTTTGTAACCTCCAAGGCGTTCGAGCAAGGCCTAAAACCCATCGTTGTAATCAACAAAGTGGATAGACCTGGCTCACGCCCCGACTGGGTTATAGATCAAGTATTTGATCTATTTGACAAACTTGGTGCGACCGATGAGCAGCTTGATTTCCCAGTCATTTACGCTTCTGCTATTAACGGCGTTGCAGGCCCAGAAGCCGATCAGCTAGCTGATGACATGACACCTTTATTTGAAATAATCAGAGATAATGTCCCTACTCCCGTTGTGGATGTTAACGGCCCGTTCCAAATGCAAATTTCATCACTGGCCTACGATAGCTACGTTGGCGTTATTGGTGTTGGCCGAGTCACGCGTGGCAGCCTCAAACCAGGGCAAACAGTTACCATTATTGACAGTGACGAAAAACAACGTAAAGGTAAAGTACTGAATGTTAAAGGCCACCTAGGTCTTGAGCGAATCGATGTAGACGAAGCCTTTGCCGGCGATATTATTTGTATTAACGGTATTGATGGCCTAGGCATTTCCGATACCTTATGTGACCCAGACAATGTGGAAGCAATGACTCCTCTATCAGTCGATGAGCCAACCGTTAGCATGACTTTTTCTGTTAACAACTCTCCTTTTGCTGGGCAAGATGGTAAATTTGTCACCTCACGAAATATTAAGGATCGACTGAACCAAGAGCTTATTCATAACGTTGCTCTACGTGTTGAACCGGGTGACTCACCGGATAAATTTATCGTTTCTGGTCGTGGAGAACTCCATTTGTCCGTACTGATCGAAACCATGCGCCGTGAAGGATATGAATTAGGTGTGGCACGCCCTGAAGTTATTCAAAAAGAAATTGATGGCAAATTGCAGGAGCCGTTTGAAGTTGTTGTCATTGATATTGAAGAGCAACACCAAGGTCCTATTATGGAAGAAATGGGCTTACGTAAAGCTGAGCTCACTAATATGGAACCTGACGGCAAAGGTCGTATGCGTCTGGAATTCATGAGCCCTTCACGTGGCTTAATTGGTTTCCGTGGACATTTCCTAACACTCACTTCTGGCTCAGGCATTATGACCAGTGTGTTCGACCACTACGGTGAAGTTAAAGACGGGGAAATCAGCTCTCGACAAAATGGCGTTCTAGTCTCCATGGTTAAAGGTAAAACCTTAGCATTTGGTCTATTCAACCTACAAGAAAGAGGCAAGTTATTCCTAGGCCACGCCGAAGAAGTGTACGAAGGGCAAATCGTCGGCCTTCACTCTCGTGGCAACGATCTAGTTGTTAACCCGACGAAAGGAAAGCAACTCACCAACGTGCGCGCATCGGGTACAGATGAAGCATTAACGCTAGTCCCCCCTATCATCATGACCCTTGAGCAAGCGCTTGAGTTTATTGAAGATGATGAATTAGTAGAAGTAACGCCTCATCACATACGTTTAAGAAAAAAATTACTCACAGAGAACGAACGTAAACGCGCATCAAGAGCACCTAAGTCATAACTGACTAGGTTCAGGCCAAAAAAAACCGACGGAATAAATTCCGTCGGTTACATGGTCGCATAGCTTGGTTGGCAAAAATTCGTCCTTTCCAGCATCCGTGCTGATTGCGTTATCCATAACGCGTCCGTATCAAACAATCCTTGTTTGTTGGGGTCCTTCCCATAAAATTTTCTTAGCGACAATTGAAGTATAAAGATACTCCTCACGATAGGTCATCATCCACCACCTCAATCAATGTAAGCATATGCTTACAGTCAGCTATCACAGATTTTTTCAGCGAAATATATTGTCTTTACTCAATATCAGAATTAATATGTCCAGAGAATTCTAATATTAAGGGGTTGAGAACATGAGTTGGACTAAAAAAGTATTACGCATAAATTTAACGGACCGAACATCCACCGAAGAACCACTCAATATGGAATGGGCAGAACTCTACCTAGGTCAAAGAGGACTAGCAACAAAGTACCTCACCGAAGAAGTTGACCCAACCGTCGAGCCTTTAGCTCCAGAAAACAAACTTTATATGGTAACGGGCCCTCTCACAGGCACCATGGCCTCAACCGGTGGTCGTTACTCTTGTGTTACTAAAAGCCCGTTAACCAACGCCCTTGCATGTTCAAATTCAGGTGGTTTTTTTGGTAACGAGATGAAATGTGCTGGCTGGGATATGATTATTCTAGAAGGCAAAGCAAGCTCACCAGTCTATATCAGCATTGTTGATGAAAAATGCGAGATCCTGCCGGCAGATGAAATTTGGGGCAAATCTGTTTGGGAAGCCGACGAGTGGCTTCATAACAAACACCAAGATCCTCAACTAAGAATCGCCGCTATTGGCCTACCTGGTGAAAAGGGTAACCTGTATTCTGCTATCGTTAACGACTTACATCGTGCCGCTGGGCGTTCTGGCGTGGGTGCTGTTATGGGTTCAAAAAATGTCAAAGCGGTTACTCTTAGAGGCAGCAAAGGTGTTGGCAATATAAAAGACCCTAAACGTTTCTTCGAAGCTACCAACAAAGCTAAAAAAATTATTGCCGACAGTGAAATGACTCAAGGCCTAAGCGCCTTAGGCACCAATGTCATGATGAATCATATGAACGAAGTGGGTGCTTTACCGGCTAGAAACTGGCAAGACAGTACTTTTGAAAATGCACCTAAATTGTCAAGTGAAGCGATGGCCGTACCTAGGAAAAGTGACGGCAAGCCAAATTTAACACGAAATGCGGGCTGCTTTGCATGCACTATATCTTGCGGACGCATCTCAACAATCGACCCAGAGCATTTCAGCATTAAAAACCGTGATGACATCCACAAGCACTTTAAAGGTAATTCCGGTGGTAACGAATATGAAGCAGCATGGGCGTTAGGTTGCGATACCGGCGTTGATGATTTAGATGCTGTGACCTATGCTAACTTTGTCTGTAATGAACAGGCTCTTGATCCCATCTCAGCAGGCGCTACTATTGCTGCAGCCATGGAGTTATATGAGCTAGGCATCCTCACAAAAGAAGATACCGGCGGCATTGAGATGAACTTTGGCAATGCTGAGGCGATGGTGGAATGTATCGAACTGATCGCAAAACATGAAGGCTTTGGACAAGAACTTGCTAAAAGCTCACTTCGCTTTTGTGAAAAATACGGCCGCCCAGACCTCGCTATTGTTGTTAAAGGGCAAGAGTTCCCAGCATATGATGCTCGCGCTGTAAAAGGCATGGGCCTTGGATATGCCACATCAAACCGTGGCGCATGCCATGTTCGTGGTTACACTAACGGCTCAGAAATAGCAGGCATACCTTTCAAAACAGACCCTTTAGCGTATGAAGGAAAAGCAGAACTACTGATGGCATTCCAAGATACAACCAGTGTTTTTGATTCTGCCGGCATCTGCACCTTCTCATCATTCGCACAAGGCATTGAAGAAGTGGCAGAACAAATAGATGCAGCCTGTGAAGGTGATTGGACTGCTGAAAGACTTGGCCAATTAGGCGAGCGAGTTTGGAACCTCGAACGTGAATTCAACAACAATGCTGGTTTCACTGCTGCGGATGACACGCTTCCACCTCGCTTGTTGAGTGAACCTATCAAAACAGGTCCCGCAAAAGGTGAAGTTTGTGAGTTAGATAGAATGCTGCCCGAATACTACGAAGTTCGTGGCTGGAATCAAGATGGCACACTGAAAGAAGCAACAAAACAACGCCTAAGTTTGTAAATTATCACTTTGTATCTGGCATAGTAGTTGTTATGACTGCTATGCCTTTACCGTATAGAACATGCCAACAATCACCCTCAAACTTTTTGCCTCTTTAGCTAAAATAGCACCTGAAAATATAGGTGGAGAAATTAGAACGGTTACTATTCAAGCTGGTGATACCATCACCAGTATTGCCGAACGTGAAAATTTATCTCATAAAACTCTGCATTTAGTTATTTTAAATGGCATCTATATCGATAAAGACAAACGTGCCTCTACACCGCTTAAAGATGGCGACACCTTAAGTCTCTGGCCTCCAGTTGTTGGTGGCTAACAGATAAACGCCTATTTCCTGCTTGCTATCCTTTCTCGTTATTGGGAAAATGCCAGCTTACTCGCAACAAAGCATATACTTAATAATGGATAGCAGAACAGCAACTGTTAATCGCGACACCCTAGAAACCCAAATCTCAGTTTCTATTAACTTAGATGGTAACGGTAAAACAAACTTTTCTACCGGAATCCCCTTTCTCGAACATATGCTTGACCAAATTGCCCGTCACGGCATGATAGATTTGGACATTAATGCCAAGGGTGATTTACATATCGATGCTCATCACACTGTTGAAGACCTAGGCATTACATTGGGTAAAGCTGTCACTGACGCACTAGGTGACCGTAAAGGTATTTATCGTTATGGCCATGCCTACGTGCCTTTAGATGAAGCCTTATCCCGTGTAGTAATCGATTTTTCTGGCCGCCCTGGGCTTGTTTACGATGTGGAGTTCCCGCGTGCGAGAATTGGCGACTTTGACGTTGATTTATTCCGCGAGTTCTTCCAAGGTTTTGTAAACCACGCTAACATCACTCTACATATTGATAATTTAAAAGGTCTTAATGCACATCACGTCGCTGAAACCATATTTAAAGCATTTGGCCGGGCTCTTCGTTTCTCATTAGAAAAAGACCCACGTATGGAAGGCATCATGCCTTCAACGAAAGGCTGCTTGTAACACTTAAACGAGACCAATATTATGGCCACCGTTGCCGTTATCGATTATGGAATGGGAAACATCCATTCTATTGAAAAAGCATTAAAAACCGCCTCACCTGATACCAGCATTATTGTTACTGCGGATAAAGACACTATTTTATCGGCTGACCATGTTGTTTTTCCTGGTGTTGGTGCTATTCGCGACTGTATGTTAGCTATACACAACGCTGGGCTCGATGAAACCATTAAACAAGTTGCTAAAAACAAGCCGCTGCTCGGTATATGCATTGGCATGCAAGCTTTATTAACTCATAGTGATGAAAATGGCGGTGTTAAATGCTTGGGCATCATCCCGGGAAATTCTGTTAAGTTTCCATCAAACAGTAAAGACGAGCACAATAACAAGCTAAAAATACCACATATGGGGTGGAATGAAGTAATTCAGGGGAATAAAAGCCCACTTTTTATGGGCATCAAGCAAAATGAGCGTTTTTATTTTGTTCACAGTTACCATGCTGAAAAAATGAACGACGAACACGTTTCTGCTACAACAAATTATCCCGAACCCTTCCCTTGCGCTATAAAGTGGAAAAATATTGTTGCCGTGCAATTTCATCCCGAAAAAAGTCAACACGCAGGATTACAATTGCTTAAAAATTTTTTAAACTGGGACGGTCAGTCCTAACACTACTAGGAACACTCAAGATGATTCTTATCCCCGCTATTGATCTTAAAGAAGGAAAATGCGTCCGATTACGTCAAGGCCGTATGGACGATGAAACTATTTTTTCAGACAATCCTGTAGAGGTCGCCACTCGATGGGTAAACGAAGGTGCTAAACGACTTCACCTGGTTGACCTTGATGGCGCGTTTGCAGGTAAACCTGTTAATGCTGGCGTAGTCCATGACATCGCCGAAGCGCATCCTGAGCTAATTATTCAGGTTGGAGGTGGCATCCGCGATGAAGAGACCATTCAAACCTACCTTAATGCCGGCGTTCAATACGTCATCATTGGCACCAAAGCGGTTAACACACCTCATTTTGTTGGTGATGTTTGTGCAGAATTTCCCGGTCACATCATCGTTGGGCTTGACGCTAAGGACGGCAAAGTAGCTATCGACGGCTGGTCTAAACTATCAAATCACGATGTCATTGATTTAGCTCAGCAATTTGAAAATAATGGTGTTGAATCCATTATTTATACTGACATAGGGCGCGACGGCATGATGAAAGGCGTCAATGTTGAAGCCACAGCTAAATTGGCGCGCTCCATTCGTATACCGGTTATCGCCTCTGGCGGCATTACCAATATGGATGATATTCACGCACTCGGTAAAGTAGCAGAGGACGGCATTATGGGCGCTATCACCGGTCGCGCTATTTATGAGGGCACTCTGGACTTCGCAGAAGGCGAAAAGCTCGCCGAGTCTTACCCATAAGGATGGGGCTCGCGAAACGTATCATTCCCTGCTTAGATGTTGATAATGGACGCGTCGTTAAGGGCGTCCAGTTTGTTGATATCCGCGATGCAGGTGACCCGGTAGAAGTCGCTAGACGATATGACCGCGAAGGTGCCGATGAAATTACCTTCCTCGATATCACTGCGACATCAGATAACCGCGACACCATCGTGCACGTAATCGAACAAGTCGCAGATGAGGTTTTTATTCCACTAACGGTTGGCGGCGGAATTCGGGAATTAGCCGACATTAGCCGCATGTTAAAAGCAGGTGCAGACAAAGTCGGCATCAATAGCGCCGCTATTTTTAACCCCAACTTTGTTAAGGAAGCTGCCGAACGGTTTGGCTCCCAATGCATAGTTGTTGCAATTGATGCAAAAGCAGTCAACAAACCTAACGAGCCCAAACGCTGGGAAATATTTACCCATGGTGGCCGTAAAGCGACCGGCATAGATGCTATCGAGTGGGCCATAAAAATGGTTAATTTCGGTGCGGGCGAAATTTTACTCACCAGCATGGACCGCGATGGGACAAAAATTGGGTTTGACCTTGAGCTCACCCGTGCTATTAGCGACGCTGTTGAGGTCCCTGTTATTGCATCTGGCGGCGTGGGCACCTTAGACCACCTTGTCGATGGTGTTACAAAAGGCAAGGCCGATGCCGTGCTCGCCGCCAGTATTTTTCACTTTGCAGAATTCAGTATTGGTGAAGCTAAACAACATATGCAAAATAATGGTATTGAGGTTCGCTTATGAAGAGCTGGCTCGACGATATAAAATGGGATGAAAAAGGCTTGGTACCCGCTATCGCTCAAGACCATGAGACAGGCAAAGTCCTAATGGTCGCGTGGATGAACAAACAAGCCCTACAGCTTACTGCTGAGCAAGGTCATGCTGTTTATTGGTCTCGCTCGCGCAAAAAATTATGGCATAAAGGTGAAGAGTCAGGCCATCAGCAAAAAATTATAGACATTCGCATAGACTGCGACGAAGATGTTATTCTGCTTTCTGTCGAACAAAAAGGCGGCATCGCTTGCCATACTGGCCGCGAAAGTTGTTTTTACCGAAAGCTTATCGATGGGAAATGGCAAGAAACGGACCCTATTTTAAAAGACCCAAAAAATATTTATTCAGCATGAGCGATATACTAAAACAGCTTGAAGCCGTATTACAGCAACGCAAACAAGATGACCCATCGTCCTCCTATGTTGCTGGCTTATACAATAAAGGGCTGGATAGCATCCTTAAGAAAATAGGTGAAGAAGCCACCGAAACCGTTATTGCCGCTAAATCTGGCGATAAAGAGCAAATCATTTATGAAACAGCAGATCTCTGGTTTCATTCGCTTGTTCTTCTCGCACAACAAGACTTAAGCGCCGACGATGTGCTGAAAGAACTTGAACGTCGTTTTGGCCTCTCCGGTTTAGATGAAAAAGCCAATAGAAACAAGTAGAATAGCTCCACTCACACAAAGCAACTAGGAATATCATGGGCGGCATTGGCATTTGGCAGTTAATTATTATTCTCGTTATTGTCTTACTCTTGTTCGGCACAAAACGCTTACGTAACCTTGGCGGTGATTTAGGTGGCGCAATTAAAGGCTTCAAGGGCGCTATGAAAGAAGGCGAAGAAAAAGGCACCAACGATCAAAAGTCTGTTGCTAATAATAACGTCGATAAAGACGACGCTAATAAATAGCCAACCCTTCATATCGGTTGTCTTTCACCGATAACGTTTTACCTTATGTCAGACATTGACCCTAACGACCAAGAAACCAGCTTTGTTTCCCACTTAGTTGAATTACGCACGCGCCTCATTCACGCGCTCATTGGTCTGCTCGCCGTTTTTTTACCATTAGCACCTTTCGCGAATGATATTTATTCGCTCATCGCGCAACCGCTTCTTATTCATATGCCTGAGGGTACTAGCATGGTAGCGATTGAGGTTATTTCGCCCTTCCTTACGCCGCTAAAGTTAACCCTTATGTTGTCTGTTTTTATCAGCATTCCGTGGATCTTCTACCAAGCATGGTTATTTATTTCCCCCGGCCTTTATAAGCATGAACAACGTATCGCATCGCCTCTGATAAGCGCCGCCACCGTCTTATTTTATACTGGCATGTTATTCGCCTACTGGGTTGTTATGCCGCTCATCTTCAAGTTTCTTACCGCAACCGCACCCGAAGGCGTTGCCGTGATGACTGATATTAGTAAATACTTGGATTTCATTTTGACGCTATTTTTTGCTTTCGGCATGGCATTTCAAGTGCCTATTGCAACGTTTTTGTTGGTTAAAACGGGCGTATCAACACCACAAAGCTTGGCTGAAAAGCGCCCATATATCATCGTTGGCGCCTTTGTTGTTGGCATGTTATTAACACCTCCCGATATTATTTCACAAACATTATTGGCATTACCGATGTGGCTTCTATTTGAAATTGGCTTACTGATGTCAAAAAAATTCATTTTACAAACAAGCAAAGAGACGTCACCATGAAAAAACTATCCTTACTTCTCTTTTTCATTATGTGCTCACACGCTTCTGTATACGCAAACGACCTAAAACCTTGTCCGGACAAACCCAATTGCGTCTCTAGCAAAGCAGATGACGAGCATGCCATTGCACCCTTTCAATTAAAACAAAATCAACCAGTTAATCAACAGCGCTTGCTAGAGGTGCTTAACCATCTCGACAACAATATCGCTGTTATCCATGATGAGAATCATATTCATGCAGAAATCACCAGTCGTGTTTTTGGTTTTGTTGATGACCTGGATTTAATCATTAATATGGAACAACAGCTTATTCATGTGCGCTCAGCTTCTCGTACGGGTTACTACGATTTTGGTGTTAACCGGCGCCGCGTTGAAAAACTTCGTTCATTATTTAAACAACATGGCATTATTCTGTGATTCCTACAGCTGAACCTTTATCCTCATACCCAAAATACTGGGCAGAGTGCTACGGCGTAGCACCTTTCTTACCGACAAGCCGCGCAGAAATGGACGCACTAGGTTGGGATAGCTGCGATATTATCGTCGTCACCGGCGATGCCTATGTGGACCACCCAAGCTTTGGCATGGCCGTTATCGGCCGACTGCTGGAAAAACAAGGCTTCCGTGTTGGCATTATCGATCAACCTGACTGGCAAAGTGCCAAAGATTTTTCGGCATTAGGAAAACCAAACCTATTTTTTGGTATTGCTGCCGGCAATATGGACTCAATGATTAACCGTTATACGGCAGATAAACGCGCTCGCTCAGATGATGCTTATACACCTGGCGATCAGGCTGGGCGACGTCCAGATCGCGCCGTTATTGTGTATACACAGCGATGCAAAGAGGCCTTCCCTGATGTCCCTACGGTGCTTGGAAGCATTGAAGCCAGTCTACGGAGGATAGCCCACTACGATTATTGGGATGATGCCGTTAGGCGCTCCATTTTAATAGACTCTCAAGCTGATATTTTACTCTATGGTAATGCTGAAAGAGCTATTGCAGAGTTAGCACACCGGCTATCACAAAATGAAGCCATCGCCAATATTAAGGATATTCGCGGTACCGCGTTCATACGCGATACATTACCAGATGGTTGGACACTTATTGACTCCACCCGCATCGACCGACCGGGCAAGATTGACCCACATAACAACCCTTACCAGTCGGATGAGGAATTAGCGGCAGCCACCGGCGGGAAGTGCCAGGTCAATAATACGAGCGACATCGACGATGGCAGCCAAGTCGTCACACTAAGTTTTTTACCTAAACACAGTAAAACTGATCGCGCTAAAACTGTTATACGCTTACCCTCTTATAAAAAAGTAAAAAGTGACCCTGTTTTATATGCTCATGCTTCGCGAGTCTTACATTTAGAAACCAACCCCGGCAATGCGCGTGCGTTAATACAAAACCACGATGGCAAAGACGTTTGGTTAAACCCACCACCGGTTCCTTTATCCACTGAAGAAATGGACGAGGTATTTGGTTTACCGTTTCAACGCGTCCCTCACCCAAAATATGATGGGCAGCGTATTCCCGCTTATGAAATGATCCGTTTTTCCATCAACATCATGCGCGGTTGTTTTGGTGGCTGTACTTTTTGCTCCATTACCGAACACGAAGGGCGTATCATCCAAAACCGCTCAGAACAATCCATTTTAAATGAGATCGAAGACATTCGCGACAAAACACCGGGGTTTACTGGCACAATCTCTGATCTTGGCGGCCCAACAGCCAATATGTATCGTCTTGCTTGTAAAGATCCCAATATTGAAGCTGCCTGTAGGCGACCTTCTTGCGTTTACCCTGGCATTTGCGACAACTTAAATACAGACCACGACCCGCTAATTAAGTTATATAAAAAAGCGCGAAAAATTAAAGGCGTTAAACGTATTTTAATCGCTTCTGGCCTAAGGTATGACCTTGCAGTTGAATCACCTGAATACGTTGAAGAGCTTGTGACCCATCATGTCGGTGGTTATTTAAAAATTGCCCCAGAACATACCGAGCAAGCGCCCTTATCGAAAATGATGAAACCGGGTATTGGCACCTACGATCGCTTTAAAACCATGTTCGAGAAATTCACCAAAAAAGCCGGTAAAAAACAGTACCTTATTCCATACTTTATTGCGGCACACCCTGGCACCGAAGACGAAGACATGGTGAACCTGGCTGTCTGGTTGAAAAAAAATAAATTTCAAGCAGACCAAGTGCAAACCTTTTACCCATCACCGATGGCCACCGCAACAACCATGTATCACACTGGTAGAAATCCGCTTAAAGGCCTCAGCTATAAAAGCGAAAAAGTGAATACCGTCAGAAAGATTGAGCAGCGTCGTTTACACAAAGCATTACTTCGTTATCACGACCCTGCAAACTGGAAAATTATCAAAGACTTATTATTAAAGTCCGGCAAAAAACACCTCATTGGGGAGGGGCCTAATTGCCTAATACCCAGCAAAGCTCCGAGCGGCTCTAGCCTTCACAAGAAGGGTGTTAAAAAATTTGTAACAAAGCATACTAAACAAGGCTATATGCCACATAAAGGTAAAAAGGTAAAAAGGTAACATCCTTCCTTTCCCGCCCAAGCTTTAAACTTAATGTATTAATACCCCTACAATCATTGATAAATCAAAATTACCCGCTAAACTGATTAATGTCGGCTTAAAGAACTCTGTTCATGGAAAGAATACTCTTCTTCATCGTATGCATTATCTGCTTGATGTCGCCCTTGTCACAAGCAGCTGAGCTTATTGCAAACCCTAGTGTCTCTATTGATTCGCTCTCGGCTTCGAGTGCTCGCAATATTTTTACCATGCGTAGCAAGAATTGGCCTGACGGCAGCCCGATAAAGGTTTTTGTTCTTCACGACGAAAATCCCCTTCACAAGCAATTTTCAAAAACAAACTTACATGTTTTCCCTTATAAATTAAGGCGGATTTGGGATAGAAATATCTACTCAGGCACTGGAAATGCTCCCACCACCGTTGATACTGAAGAAGAAATGATTGAAGCGGTTGCTACACATCCCGGTGCAATTGGCTACGCTAACAAAGGAAATGACTATGTGCGTATTATTAACATTTATTAATCATCGTCGTTGGGTTCTAGCTGCTATTATTAGCTCATGTCTAATCGGTATCAGCCCTGCTTATTCATTTGAGCCTTTAGATGACTTTCAAATTCATGGCTTTGCTAGCCAAGGTTATTTCTTAACCAGCGCAAACAATACTTATGGTGAAAGTAGCAAACAACGCGGAACACTGGGCCTAACCGAAACAGGCATTAACATTTCATTTACCCCCGTCAATAACATCCGACTCGCTGCGCAGGGAGTATATCGACACGCGGGCGAGGTTAGCGAAGAAGCTCGTATTGACTATGCCTTACTGGATTGGACTTTTATAAATAACCAATCTCTACAAATGGGACTACGTCTAGGCCGTATAAAAAATCCATTTGGTTTTTATAATGAAACCCGTGACGTTGCCTTTACCCGACCTTCAATAACCTTACCCAGCATATACTACGAACGCTCTCGCAACCTAGTCCTCAGCACTGACGGCGCACAATTTTATGCCGATAAGGCATTGAGCATCGGCAATATATCCTTTCAATTTAATTTTGGGGAGTTAGGCGATGACTTAAAAGAGCTTGAAATTGCTATTTTGACGTTTGATGCGCCTGGCCACTTGGAAAATAAACCGAGCTACCTGGGTAAAATTGGTTATGAAAGCACCAGCGGTGCAACTCGCTTAGCATTTAGCTATGGGAATGCCGACATGGAGTACAAACCCGGCCAAGGGGACTTTTTTGATAGCGGCGATGTGAATTTCAAACAATTTATTTTGTCCGCCCAGCATCGCTTTGGCCACATCACATTAACGGGAGAATATCTAAGACAAGAAAATATTTTTGAAAACTTTGGCCTTTTCTATCCTGATGTATCCCCAACCACTGAAAGCTACTATCTTCAAGGAGATTATCAGTTCAGCAGCCGCATTAAAGGCTATGCCCGCTATGATGCTTTGTTTTTAGACAAAAATAACCGAGATGGTAAAAAAAGCATCCCTAATTTACCGCGTAGTGCTGCTTTTGCCAAAAGTTATATGCTTGGACTACAGTGGGTTCCCTCGCACCAATGGCAGCTTCAAGCTGAATACCATAGAGTTAACGGCATAGCTTCACTCTCTTTTGCTGACAACCCCGACCTTTTCGCCACAAAACAGCATTGGAACGTATTTTCACTCCAATTGTCGTACCGGTTTTAAATTTGCTAAAGCAAGTCTCAACACCTTATGAATGACATACAAAAACCATTTTTTAGCATTAAATGGAAAGCGCTGCTGTTATTTATTGCCTTGCTTAGCCTTTCACATGTCATCCAATATGCTATCAGTTATAAGCAAATCGTTGATCAATCTGAGCGCCAACAGCATCACGAACAGCAACTCCAGCTAGCTATCATTAAGACACTTATTAGCCAGTCTGCTCGATTAATTGAGCAAATTGCCGAATTAAACGTAACAGCCTATAACCAATCGCCTACTCATATTGAAGCGCATATTGCCACTTCATTAGAACAGCAATGGGATAATTTACAGGCCAATTGGGGGCTAACATCTATCTTTCTTTACAACCAAGAAGGCCAACAAAAATCCAGCTGGGGACTCAATAGCCCAGGACTTTTCTCAAAAAATGATTTAGAAACAGCCATTCAAACAGAGCAACCCATGGATAGGCTGCTTTGTTTAGCACAATGTTACCAAATAGTTTACATCCCCATCTTAACCGGCTCGCTCACCGACCAACATACTGTGCTTGTTTTTGTACGCTCACTCGCTGACATCATCATCACATTCAAAGAGGCAACACGTACAGATATTGCTATTTTAAAACCGGCTTTAATCACTAAAAGCAGTTCAAAAAATCCACTAACGATTGCCGCTAGCACCAACCCTAAAAGGCTAGAGCAGCTTTTAAAAAAACTATATAAATACCACCCGAACGAAGCACTCACCCATTCCCAGCCCTATCATCAGACCGTGGGTGATCAACAGTTTAGCTTACGCCTCTTTGACTTAGGCAAAGCATCCGATCGTAACCGCCCTTACCTTCTACTGGCTACCGACCTGACCGATGAATATTTATTGATCTCAGAATCAAAAAAAGACGCCCTTTACGCCATCCTACTTGCACTGGTCATCTCATCATTTGTTATTTTAGCTATTTTACTAAAACAAACTCAGAGGCTTATTACCATCAGCAACGCGTTACCTGCGTTATCTAAGGGGGACTTCCAACAAGCCAAACATTATCTGCAACAAGCGAAACCCCATAGAAGACAAGATGAATTTGATATTCTTGAAGAGTCGGCCATTCTTGTTACCGATCAATTAGAAAAAGGCAGCCAGCTTATTAAAGAAAAGGAAGAAAACCTTATTTGGCAAGCAGACCATGACTCACTTACAAAACTATTTAACCGCCGTCGTTTTCAGGTGGAGTTTGAACAGCAGCTAAAAATTGCTCAGCGCTACAAAAGCACTGGCGCCATTCTCTACTTAGACCTTGATCAATTCAAATATATCAACGATACGAGTGGGCACGGCGCGGGGGACATTCTATTGAAACAAGTTGCTGAAGCACTGCAACAAAGCATACGCTCATCTGACATCTTAGCCCGTTTAGGTGGCGATGAATTTGCCTTGCTGTTACCTAATATTGATGCTCATGGTGCCTCCCAACTCGCACAAAGCATCAACACAAAACTTCGTTTAATCCACCTGGAATATAACGACGTACAGCATAATATTAGCGCCAGTATCGGTATTGCTATATTTCCAGAGTACGGCCTGACCACACAGGATTTTATGTCAAACGCCGACATTGCGATGTACCAAGCCAAAGAAAGTGGACGTAGTAAATCACATGTTTACTCTCATGAAGAACAAACAAAAGAACTATTAAAAACGCGCCTCCTATGGAAGGAGAAAATTGAAGCGGCTCTCGAAGACAATCGACTCATCCTACATTTTCAGCCTATTTTAGATATTAAAAACAATAAGATTTCTCATGTTGAAGCCCTTGTTCGTATGCTTGACCTTGATGGCGAACTCATTATGCCCAATGATTTTATCCCTATCGCCGAGCAATCTGGCTTAATCAATCAAATAGACCATACTGTTTTAAAATTAGCATTCCAAACGCTGCGTTTGTTAAAGAAGCAAAACAACCCATTAAAGCTTTCCGTTAACTTATCCGGCAAAGCCTTCAACAATGTTCCACTTATTAGCTACCTGAAAGGCGAGCTAGGTAAGCACGATATTGATGCTGGAAAATTAATAATAGAAGTCACCGAAACCACTGCTGTTGCTAACTTTAGCACCGCCGTTGAATTGATGAACGACCTCAAAGCAAGCGGTGCAAAATTTGCGCTCGATGACTTTGGGGTTGGCTACGCATCCTTCTTTTATCTTCGCCAATTACCCGTTGATTATGTAAAAATTGACGGTTCTTTTATTAAAACATTAGAAAAACATCAGGAAGACCAAGTGCTTGTTAAAGCAATTTCTGAAATTGCTCATCTCTCTGGTTTAAAAACAATTGCAGAGTTTGTAGAAAATCAAGCTATTCTAGACTTACTTGAAACGTATAATATTGATTATGCTCAGGGCTACCATATAGCCAAACCCACCGCGGAACTTCCTAAAAGCTGATCAACTGTTAACTACCATAGCGTTTAAATATTGAATAATTTTCCTTTAAAAAACATCAGCTTAGTAGCCGGTCCTGTCCTGTCTGGTCTACTATTTTTCTATTTACATAGCAGCTTGCCTGAACCTATCAGCATCACTGCAGCTATCGCTGTTTGGTGCGTGGTCTGGTGGATATTTGAACCCGTCCCCATTCCAATTACTTCGCTTTTACCTATCGCTATTTTTCCACTCACAGGCGTGTTAAGCAGCGAACAAGTCGCCGCCGCCTATGGTAATAAATTGGTACTGTTACTGTTAGGAGGTTTTTTACTGTCTACCGCCATTTCTCACTGCGGTGCCCATCGGCGTTTAGCACTGACCATGATCCACTGGTTTGGTAGCAATAACCCTAAACGACTGGTGATGGGCTTTATGGTCGCCGCCGCTACTCTTAGCATGTGGATTTCAAATACCGCCGCTACGCTTATGTTATTACCCGTTGCCTTAGCTATTATAAGTAGCAGTGATAATAAAACACTCGCCTTGCCATTATTATTAGGCATAGCTTATGCGGCCAGTATCGGCGGTATCGGCACACCTATTGGCACACCGCCCAACCTTATTTTTATGCAGGTGTATGAGGAAAACACCGGCTTACAAATCAACTTTACCCAATGGATGATGTGGGCCTTGCCCCTAGTAATTATCCTCATTCCTATCGTCTGGCTCTGGCTTACAAGAGGTCTGCATAAGGAGGGCGCTTTTCATTTACCCAAGGTTGCCGAATGGAGCACCCACGAACGTCGAGTGATGATCATATTTGGTCTTACCGCCTTATTATGGATTACCCGCCGTGAACCTTTTGGTGGTTGGAGCGGCTGGTTAGCCTTGCCTCAAGCCAATGATGCGTCCGTCGCACTGCTCGCCGTTATTGCTTTGTTTGTCACGCCGAATGGCAACAAACAAAAGTTATTGGATTGGAAAACAGCGCAGCAAGTGCCTTGGGGTATGTTATTACTATTTAGTGGCGGTATTTGTCTTGCCAAGGCATTTGTTGTTTCTGGCCTTAGTGTCCAATTAGGCGATCAATTATCAACCGTTACTTCATTCAGCGTGATTGCCATGATCGCCATTATCGCTTTAAGCGTCACCTTTATGACCGAAGCGACCAGCAATACAGCCTCCACCGCTATGCTTATGCCAGTACTTGCCGCCACAGCCGTTAATGCAGATTTAGACCCACTAATGCTAATGATACCGGCTACTTTCAGCGCTAGCTGCGCATTTATGCTGCCCGTTGCCACCGCGCCCAACACCATCGTATTCAGCAGTGGCCACATTCATACAGAGCAAATGGCAAAAGAGGGTCTTATCTTGAACCTTATTGGCGCGGCGATCATCACCTTAATCTGCACATCATTATTTACCTGACATACTTGTATTAAAACTAACCGTTATCTAGCAGCCTTCATATGGCTGAGAAAGCAGCCTGTTTGTGTATAATGGGCCTTGCGCATCACAGCTTATTTAAAAAAACCTTAAATTAAAGGGACCATTATGGATAACAAAATTATACAAATCATTTTAGCTATATTTCTTCCCCCAATAGCTGTATTTCTAAAGCATGGAGTTGGAAAAGACCTCATAATCAATATCGTATTATGTGTATTTTTCTTTGTACCAGGAATCATTCACGCTCTCTGGTTAGTCACTAAATAGCTCGACCCAGCATTAAGCCAAGTATTTTGCCTAGAAACTTAACCACCTACGCTTCTAGGCAAGTACTCGGCGAGCTTTTGCCCAATACAGCACTAACGATTACTGTGTTAAAGCATAGCGCTAATCATTCGCTAGAAAAAAGCCCTTTATAATGGCAACTCTCATATAACTTCATCCCCATCCATCATTGAGCACACACTCCTTAACAACACCCTTTAAATCGCCTGTTTTTAGGATGATGTGGATTGCCATGACCATTTCAAATATTGGCACTTGGATGACAGAAATTGGTACCACTTGGCTGATGGCCTCTATGCCAACCTCTGACCTTTATATCGCTTTAATTCAAACAGCCATCACCTTACCCTTTTTATTGTTGGCCTACCCATCGGGGACTTTGGCCGATTTAATTGACCACCGCCGGATGTTGCTGATCCTACATATCGTGCTGTTTATCACCGCAAGTGCTTTAGCAATCAGCGCTTTTTATGATCTAGTCACCCCTTTAAGCCTACTATTATTTACCTTTGCCTTAGGTGCAGGCAACGCAATGATGCGGCCTGCCTGGGCGGCAAGCGTACCTGATTTTGCTCCAAGAGAGGCACTGCCTAGTGCCATTACTCTCAACACGCTAAGCACTAATATTACACGGGCCATCGGCCCTGCTATTGGTGGATTTATTATTTTTCAATCTGGACCAACGGGGGTCTTCATCCTTAATGCCGTTTCGTTCACCGGCTTAATTATTGCTTTAGCCATTTGGAAACCAGAAAAATTAGACAACCCATCTGCCCTTCCTGTTGAACGATTTATGGGCGCATTTAAAGCAGGTTTACGCTATACGCGAAACGTACGCTCATTACGTATCACATTATTTCGAAGCGCTATCTTTTTCTTTTTTGCCAGTGTCTCATGGGCTTTATTACCCATTATTGTTATTCGCGAAATGAATATGGGTGCGCAAAGCTTTGGTGCTTCAATGGCTGTGGTTGGCTTAGGCACCATTTTAGGTGCTTTCTTATTACCGAAATTTCACCGTCTGCTAACACGCAATCAAATTATTTCAGTATCAACTGTTCTTCTATCGCTACCCTTAATGCTCTTAGCCTATCAGCCTAATTTAATCACCTTAGGCATCACCCTAATCGCGCTTGGCAGCGCATGGATATCTAGCTTTTCATCTTTTATTTTAGCTGCACAAATGGTGGTACCCAATTGGGTACGTGCACGAACAATCTCCCTTGTGATGCTAACCTTCGGCGGCAGCATGGCATTTGGTAGCTTGACGTGGGGAACCTTATCAGACCTCTACGGTTCGAGCACTTCAATGTTTATTGCGTCCAGTGGCTTATTGCTAACATTGCTATTAAGCCGCCGTTTTGCACTTGCGAATGATAACTTAGACCCCTCCCCCACGACACAATGGCCCATAGCCATTGCCGAAGACTCTGTTCCAGGCGACAAAGGCCCTGTGATGGTCACTATCCAGTACCAGATCCCCGAAGGTAAAACGGATGAGTTCCTCTGTTTAATGAAGAAGCTACGAGTGATTCGGAAAAGGAATGGTGCCTATTTTTGGCAAATCTTTCATGATGCCAATGACCATCATTTATTTTCTGAGGTGTATATGTCTGAGTCCTGGTATGAGGTCTTACGCCAACGAGATCGAATGACCTATGCTGAAATGTCTATTCGTGACCAAGTAATGGCAATGCACGTTGGGGACGAAACACCTGCCACTTCAATTCAAATTGCAGGTAAAGCTTAAATGACTAGCCTAATACCGATGGTTTTAATCCTCTCCGCAGGTATGGCATGGCATAAATTTGAACCCGGTGGCATCACTACACAACAATTAAGAAGCACCTTAAGTGCCTTAGTCGTTAACTTATTAGCACCCACTTTAATTTTATATGTCATCCTAACGACACCTCTTAAAGAGGAGTTATATCAAGTTCCCATTACCGGCCTGATCACCATCAGTATCTGTTTAGGCTTGAGTTTAATACTATTCTCCTTGCTCCTTCGTGCGAGCTATATCACCCGCCCCCAAGCTGGCGCATTAGTTTTAGCCGCTAGCTTTGGCAATGGAATGGGAATTTCCTTACCTGCTGTCGAAGCCCTATTTGGGGCTGACATGGCCAGCATTCCTTTAATTTATGACTTGCTTGCTACCGTACCGTTCGTTTGGGTTGGCGCCGTATTAATTGCCGCCCACTTTGGCACTCGCATAGCTGGCGGCCATCTTGGTCGTGAACTACTACTGATGCCTCCAGTTTGGGCTATATTAATAGCGTTAATACTTCGGTACTTTCAATGGATCCCACACGAAAGCATTATCCAAGCCTTTAAAATGATGGGGTTAGCGACTGTTCCCATGTTACTACTTATGGTCGGGGTAAATTTCAGAATCAGTAGCTTTAAATATGTTCTTTTAACAATTCCCGCGATGCTAATTAAGCTTATTATTAGCCCAGCCTTGGCCTTCGCGACTGGTGCACCCGTTGGCTTGACTGGTGAAGTATTAATCATCACCAGCATTACTGCTGCTGCGCCACCGGTTATCGTTGGCATCGCATTAGCAGATCGCTTTAAACTAGACTCCGGTCTTTTTTGCACCGCCTTAACACTGGGAACCGCAGCTTACCTCCTGTTAGCTCCCAACCTTTCAAATTATTTAGCATCTTGGTTATGAATACACTTAAAAAAACGCTTTGGGGCGGCATTTGGTTAAGCTTTGCAACCGGTATTGCAGCCGCTATTACGGTCACCAAAGCCAGCCCCGCTTTATTAGAAATACAAAAAGAATTACCGCTCAGTGTTATTCAAATAGGCTGGATTATGTCATCTGCCGCCTTAGCCACCGTTTTTTTAGGCATTTCTGTGGGTTCTTTATCACAAAAATACGGTCCTAAAAAAGTACTACAAATGGCTTTAACGCTTATTATCCTTTCCGCAGGTTTTAGTCTATTCATTAATTCAGCGAACGAGCTTATCATCGCCCGTATAGTTGAAGGGCTCGCCGTTATTTTGGTCTCTGTTGCCGCGCCCACATTGATTGCACATCTATCTAAACCCTCTGATATGGGTTTAACCATGGGCGTTTGGGCATTGTGGATGCCGGTAGGAAGTGTACTGGCTTTTTTAATTTCACCACTCATTTTAGAGTGGTTTGGTTGGCGCTGGCTTTGGGGCGCTACCGCCTTTATTGCTCTACCTTTATTGCTATTAACCATAAAATTACATGACCCAACGCGCACTGCTACAAAAGCTGCTAATGAGAAGTTGTCACTGTCGGTTATTTATAAAGCTATTCTTATGGGGGTGATATTCACCTGTTTCACTGGCACCTTTTTTAGTCTAGTGACCTATCTGCCCACTTATCTTATGGACACTTATCAGCTTAGCTCGAGTATCGCGCTTTTAATCACAACGGTATTACCCGCTTTTATTATTCCCGGTAATTTACTGAGTGGCTTCCTTATTCATCGAGGCGCCTCTTGTTTTCAACTGATGACTTACCCCGCTGCCGCTCTTGCTTTAATCATCACCTTATTAATACACACTCACTACCCTGCTGAAATTGGCTTAATATTACTCGCTTTACTGGGGCTCTTTTTAGGCATGATACCCACCGCCATTTTTGCGCTAAGCCCTAGCGTGGCAGAAAAACCCATTGATACCGGACGTGTTATCGGCATTATTATTACTGGACAAGGGCCAGGCATTCTACTCGGCCCACCCATAGCAGGGTTTATGATCAGTGATCAACATAACTGGCAAAACTTATACCCTTTTTACCTTATCTTGACCGTTGGCATTATCTTTTTAGTGAGGCTTTTAAAAAAACGCCAGGCTGCAGCCTAATCATTCTTCATGTAGCGCTTGAATAGGGTCCAAATTTGCGGTTTGCCCAGCGGGGACAACACCTGCTATTAGGCCTATGAGTGCCGACACAAAAAGCGCTAACCCTAAAAAGTAAACGTTATAGCTAATCGGTAGGACTGGTAAGAAAACGTGGAACAAGCCGGTCATTATCAGCAGCAGTAACAGCCCAAGTAACCCGCCCATAAGGGCTAATACCATTGCCTCGCCTAAAAAAAATATTTTTATCCACGCTATCGCGGTATAACGCCAATTACTCAAACTAGGGGTAAATTCTTACTGACTACAAGATCAGGGCTATCGCGTTTTTGCTTAATGTATGGAAATAATATTTTTCCTAGTTCCGTATCACTATAATTCTGTAGTTGTCGAACTTTAGCTCTCTCCCTTGGCGAGCCATCCATTAGCCGTATCTTAGGAAATTTATCCATTAAGTATTCCATAATCTCAGCCGACTCATAAATAACAAGCTCACCATCTAACAAAACCGGCACGGTGGCATTCGGGTTCAAGGACACAACATCTGGGTGTGTTTTGTTTAACTCAACAGCGGTTTCTTTTAAGTTAAGCTGACTCTCAAACACGAATAAGCGAACTTTCCAACAGAACGGGCAATCTGGACGTTGATACAACCTCATTAAGTCTGCAGCTGTCATATCTAAATTTTGCGTAATCGCATTTCATGCAAGTGCTCTTTTAACGAATCAATGCGATCATTCCCCCAAAAAACCTGATCATCTATCGTAAAAGATGGCACCCCAATCACTCCTTTTGATTGCGCCTCTTGCCAATGATCATCCATACGAGCAAGGTTTACTTCACTACGACTAGCCTCCTCCAACAACTTACGAGGTAAGCCAATTTGCTCAGCGACTTCATGTAAAACTGATATCTCACCACTGTTTTGGCCTTCCGCCCACTCCTTTCTCATCACCTCAATAATATAAGGCTTTAATAAACCTTTTTTTCCGCAGCAAATGAAATAGCACCGGCTAACGTTGGGTCGGTTTCAACCGATAGCGGAGAAAAAGGAATACCCATCCCCCTGTAACTACGTGCCACATCTTGCCGAACTAACTGTATTTTGGTTTTGACTCGTTCTGGCGATGAGCGGCCCGACCATCCAGCAAAAGGTCTCCACAAAAGCTTAACCTGATACTCATCGAAAATGGAAAACATATTTTTAGAGGCTAAATAACAATAAGGGCTTCTATAATTGAAGTACACATCCACTGCTTTATTTGCGTATATATCAACAACATTGTCATTACTCATCTCATCTATTTTTTTATGCTCAATGTTTAATTAAACCCAAATGAAACTTATATCTTTCAAGCAATAAAGCCATTAACCCACTTTTCAGTTCACGGGGCTTTTTTAAACAAACCATCAGTTCAAACAGTAAAATAAATTGCTCAGCATAAGCAAAAGTGCCACAGAGAAATGTTCTTAAACATTCATAAGCATAAGAACACCGCGCAAAACCTAAAGACATTGGCTTAAATACAGTTAGGTAAACTACTTTACCTATAACTCAAAAGATTGATGCAATAACGGCATTTCCACCGTTGTATTGTGTAGTTTATTTGCGAAGTTGAGCATACTGTCTTCTTCACCATGTACCAAAAACGTTGTTTTAGGATTTCCTGTTTTTGCATGCCAGGCAAGCAAACCGGCTTGATCTGCATGAGCAGAAAAACCACCTATCGTATGAATACTAGCTCTAACGGGAAACTCCTCACCAAATATCTTTACTGTTTTCGCTCCGTCAATAATCCTACGGGCTAGTGTTCCTTGAGCAGCAAACCCTACGAAGACGATACTATTTCGCTTGTTCCATATATTATGTTTTAAGTGATGACGAACTCGTCCACCGGTACACATCCCTGACCCGGCCATAATAACTGCGCCGCCTGAAATCTGATTGATCGACATCGATTCTGATGTTTCACGTGTGAAGTGCAGCCCTGGAAAACCAAAAGGGTCTTTACCATCATTAAAAAGCTCCAGCGTATCTGCGTTGTAGCACTCAGGGTGTCGCTCAAAAATTTTGGTGGCAGAAATCGCCATCGGGGAATCTAAAAAAACATTAGTGAAATGTTTAATGTTGCCATTCAAAATGCCTTCACGTAAAAAATAAAGTATTTCCTGTGCTCGCTCCATCGCAAACGTAGGAATAATAACATTTCCCCCGTGCCCAACCGTTTCATTAATCACTTCGTAAAGCTCTGCAACAGAGGGCTGAAGCTGTTTGTGCAAGCGATCACCGTACGTCGTTTCTATAATCACACTATCTGCTTTGGGGGGAACTGATGGCGCGTTTAAAATGGCTCTGCCACCGTACCCTAGATCACCTGAAAACAGCATACGATGCCGATGGCCATTTTCTTCAAGCTCTAAATATATAGAGGCAGACCCCAATATATGTCCTGCATCAAGAAAAGTAGCTTTAATGCCGTCCGCTAACTGTTCAGGCTCACCATAATTAACCTGTCGACCAAAAAACTCTAAACTATTAAGCGCATCTAGCACCGTATATAAAGGCTCAACTGTTTTCGCAGAACTATCACCTCGGCGCTTTGCCTTACGCTCTTGATAACGCGCCTCCTCTTCTTGTAAACCAGCGGAATCTAGCATAATTAATCGTGCCAGCTCCAATGACGCTGCCGTGGTAATCACAACGCCTTTGAACCCTCGTTTCACAAGTAAAGGAATACGTCCACAATGATCTAAGTGGGCGTGAGTTAACAATAAAAAATCGATGGATGCCGGTTCAAAACCGAAAGGTTCTGCATTCTCCTCAATGAGCTCTCTGCCACCTTGATAAAGCCCACAATCGATTAAAATACGCTTACCAGCACATTCAACTAAATGACACGAACCTGTTACGCCTTTTGCTGCCCCGTGAAATGAAATTTTCATCTTACCTCCTTTGCCTTAACTAAACACCCTACGAATTAATAGTACTACATAAACAAAAAGCAGCCTTCCTATCGGCCTCTTAAAAATCTACTAATCTCTTTTATCACTTTAACACCCTCACCCACTTTTATGGTGCAAGGCGACCAATCACCCACTCATTATCTGACCTTTCATAAACAAAGCGGTCATGCAAACGATTCTCCCTCCCTTGCCAAAACTCAATACTATTCGGAATGACACGATAACCACCCCAAAAATCAGGCAGCGGCACCTCCCCTTTGGCAAATTTTGCTTTCATGGCTTCAAATTGCCCCATCAACATCTGCCTTGATGACAGGTGGCTAGATTGCTGAGAAGCCCACGCACCTATCTGTGAACCCTTGGGCCTGCTGGCAAAATACTTGAGAGAGTCCAGCTGAGATACTTTCTCTACACGACCCGTTATTTTCACCTGCCTTTCTAGCGATAACCATGGAAACAATAAGGCCGCCTGAGGATTAATAGCTATTTGCTTTGATTTTTTAGACTCATAGTTAGTAAAAAAGACAAAACCCTCTTCATTGAAAAATTTTAATAAGACTGTTCGCACATCCACATTAACCCCATCAGAGGTGGCTAAACTCATTGCACTGGGCTCAAGCACACCTAGTTCATCCGCCTGCTTAAACCATTTATCAAATTGTTTAAATGGATTTCCATCCAACTCTTTTCGGTTTAACCCTTGCTGTAAGAATTCGTGTCGATGGCGTGTTAAATCTACTGTCATATTCATACCTTATAGCTGATGCCTGCTCTTTCAACGGCTCTAAAATTACCTAAATTAATATCACATTAAATATACCTAGCCAACAAACCTTGAGCAGGTATCTCACCTTGATAAGGCAATTTAATGTTATGGCCACTCCCAGGGGCAACATCAATCACATTACCCTCTGCGTTCATCATTTTCTCAAGCGTCCATTCGATATTACCGCTAGGCAAAATCAATTCTAATTTATCGCCGGTGCTAAACTTGTTTTTAACAGTAATATCTAGGCACTGCATTGCCTCATCATAACCAGCGATTTCTCCCACAAACTGCTGCCGATCACTGCTTGAGTAACCACGAATATAATTTTGCTGCTGTTGAGTCGGATGACGTTGGTAGAACCCATCGGTATACCCTCTATTAGCAAGGTTATCTAACTGACCGATTAATGTAGGGTCAAAGGCCTGCCCCGCCATTGCATCATTAATCGCTCGACGGTAAATTTGCGCTGTGCGCGAAACATAATAAACTGACTTTGTTCGCCCTTCTATTTTTAACGAATCAATGCCCATTTTTGTTAGTCGTTCAATATGCTGAATCGCACGCAAGTCTTTTGAATTCATGATGTAAGTACCATGCTCATCTTCAAAGATAGGCATTAATTCGCCAGGGCGATTACTCTCTTCAATCAAGTAAATATTGTCGGCCAACGGATGGCGCTCTTGCCCTCCACAATCTGACAGAGCATTTTGGTTCATCGCCTCAAACGCATTAAAGTCTATTTTTTCAGGTGCATCATCGTTACCATCGCTTACATGTGTTTTATAGTCCCAACGACACGAATTAGTACATGAACCTTGGTTTGGGTCACGGCGGTTGAAATATCCGGATAATAAACAGCGGCCTGAATAAGCAATACATAACGCGCCGTGAACAAACACTTCTAACTCAATATCTGGGCAGCGTTGGCGAATTTCTTCAATTTCATCCAGTGATAATTCACGCGATAAAATAACACGCGTTAAACCCACCGATTGCCAAAACTTTACCGCCTGATAATTAACCGTATTCGCTTGAACTGACAAATGAATGGGCATTTCTGGCCAACGCTCACGAACCATCATAATTAAGCCCGGATCAGACATTATCAATGCGTCTGGCTTCATGGCAATAACCGGTTCCATATCCGCCATATAGGTTTTAACTTTCGTGTTATGCGGCATCAAATTGCTTGCTACAAAAAACTGTTTGCCCAAGGCATGGGCTTCCTCAATTCCCTGCGCTAAAACAGGCAGTTTATGGAAATCGTTATTTCGGACTCGCAAGCTATAACGCGGCTGCCCCGCGTACACGGCATCTGCACCAAAAGCATAGGCGTAACGCATATGCTGCAAGCTGCCTGCGGGCAATAAAAGTTCAGGGGATTTAATCTTCATATTTATCTACATTTAACCAATGGACGCTCAATGAGCGTTTAAACATCATGAAAATGAGTTTACCTGAATTGATTTACTGCTAATTTGATCAATATCAGATCTGGCCTTATTTCTTAAGGTTAAGTATTTTTTAAACGATATAATTCCCTGAACAATTGCTACGCGGCTATCACTATGGAACAAACTGTCACTTTCGACCTCGATCTTATTCAGCGTTATAACAAGGCGGGGCCACGCTATACATCCTACCCAACTGCTGTTGAATTTAATGAAAACTTCACGGCTGAAAGTTATCAGCAGCAAGTTGAACTATCCAACCAACGAGGTGGCCCGCTATCACTCTATTTTCACTTGCCTTTTTGCGACACCGTGTGTTTTTACTGTGCTTGTAACAAAATAATTACCAAAAATCGCAAGCACGCCGAACCCTATTTAAAAAACTTACATAAAGAAATCGCCCTGCAAGCAGCATTATTTGATTCCAGCCGCCCCGTAGAGCAACTCCATTGGGGCGGCGGCACGCCCACCTTTATCAACCACGACCAAATGCGCGAACTGATGAACGTGACACGTCAGCACTTCAACTTGGCAGATGATGATAATGGCGAATTTTCCATTGAAATAGATCCGCGTGAGGCCGATAAAGAAACAATCACATTATTGCGTGAGATTGGCTTTAATCGAATCAGCTTAGGTGTTCAAGACTTCAACCCCATCGTTCAAAAAGCAGTGAATCGTATTCAAAGTGAAGCCGAAACCTTTGCTGTCATTGAGGCCGCTCG